>Ga0209579_10000124_pt1 | contig 130921 bp, 111 predicted proteins | sample Coa_R1_2_FD_187152 | JGI IMG/M metagenome (GOLD analysis project Ga0209579, IMG submission 187152) | Surface soil microbial communities from Centralia Pennsylvania, which are recovering from an underground coalmine fire - Coalmine... | ecosystem: Environmental > Terrestrial > Soil >... | reverse complement strand
CCCCCCCAATTTTTGCTTAACTTATTCATTTAACAACTAGTTACTCACACGACCCACAAACTAAAGGACTTAAAGGGCCGGATCATCGATTTGGCTGGTTTTTGAGGCATTTTTTGAGCGCCGATGTTTGCAATTTCGCGTTGTCAAAGAACGCGGTTGCGATGTCCGTCTCAGGAGGCGGACACAATTCAGCGGTAGTGTCGCACTGCTTGTGGTGGTGTGTCTGTGATGGCGGTACTGACGGATGGTGATGAAAACCAGTTCTCGGTTCTCAGTTCTCAGTTGGTGCGTAAAGGGCGGGAGTTGTGGAATCGCACGTTTCGAAAACCGCGAAACGTAGGGGCACGCGGCCGAAAAAAGATCTATCGGTGTTGGTCAACCATGTGCCTAAGCAAGGCATTGGCCCAATTGGCTAAGCGCTGCGGCTGCGGTTCGCCCATACAACGGTGGAAAGCAATCATCGCCTGAACGACATACGCGCCTGTAGTGAAGGCCGCCAGATTCTGCATGTCCCTGCCACGTCCGCTGCGCACAATAAAGTTGTCACGTCCAGGTGTCACGATGTGGTTCTTGAGCGCCGCTATGGTCGGGTGTACGTAGTGCGAAGTCCACCGAAACATAATCGTGTAGGGCACGCTGTGCACTGCGGGCTTTCCGTTGGCGTCTAATTCAAAGGTGTCAGGCTCCAAAGCCATGTCCTTCAACGTCTTTCCTGACCAGCTGTGCGGATTCGGGTACTTCATTGCGATTCTTGCCGTGGCCGGATTTGGAGAAATGGAAACTTGCGGAAAGTATTCCTTCGCAATATCGGCCCAGTTTTCCCGGTCCTTGGCGACAAAATCCCAATACAACCTAGCGCGATGGTCTGTGTCCTTGTTGGCGATATAACGCAGCGTGAAGTAGATATCTATTAGCGTTCGCGTCATTCCAAACGCTTCGTCACCGAAACCAGCCTCAATGAGTACGAGGGTAGCTTCGGCCACGGTTAGACACTTGGAATAGAGCGCCAACGCTACGAGGTAGCGATGGGCACTGATTGGAGGATAGATCCAGGCATCGTTCACAAGTCGCTTGGCATAGTCGAGGAACTTGCGCAAATGTTCAACATCAGAGTGCGGGCACCGGCGGATTGAAGCGCTCATGCAATCACATCATCTCACTCCACCAAGAGTCAGGCCGGGGCGAACCTATGGACCAGAGATAAGAGGAGCCTTTGGGCAGGAATGTATTAGTGCCCCGCCCAGGGCTAGATCGCTGTTGTGATCTGCGTCCTTATTGTCGGAATCCGGTAGGTGATAAGATTCGCCGGTTGAGGATTGAGCGGAGGACCGATGTTCTGCCCTCGGTGCGGTGTAGCATTGCCCGATCAAAGCGCTTTCTGCAACGCGTGTGGGGCGCCCACGGGGGTTCCTCCCGTTGCGCGGCGCGGGTTCCGACCGAGCTTCGTGATCCGTCTGGCTGTCGGTGCGCTCGTGCTATTTCTGTTGTGGTCAGTGTTCTCTAAAGACAAGCAGCCGGATTCAAGTCTCCCCCACGAGCAAGAGCATGTTCGTGCCGTTGATCAAGTTACCCCTCCCACCTATGAATTAGGCCAAGAAGTCACGGTTGGGTACTGGACGTATCGTTGCAATAAAGCCAGCTGGCAACCGGCGATTTGGTCCGGGTACTCTTCGCTGGAGACTCCCGACGCTACGTTTCTGATCGTAGATATTTCCATTCGGAATAATGACCGGACAGCAAGCACATTGCCTCCGCTGAAGTTGATTGATGCACAAGGACGGGAATACAAAGAAAGCTCGAAAGGTGTGCTTATGCCGGGGAGGTTCGACGTCCTGAAGGAATTGAATCCCGGTGTTTCGAGTCGTGGCAATGTCGTTTTCGATGTCCCTCATGGTCTGTACAAGCTCCAACTTTCAGGAGGGTTCTACTCGGCAGAGACCGCGACGGTCAACCTACCGAGCAACGGTTCCGAAGGACCATCCAGTCGCGCCGATCCAGGAACGGAGACTAGCCCAGCCCCCAGCATAACTGCGAACCAAGGGCCGCCCTCCGAAGTCTCCGAGACTAAGTCCTCGCCTGAGGATAAACGACCTCCACAAGAAGCGCCGCAGATTGAGAAAGGCCAGACTCCCGATCAGGTAGAGGCGGCGTTTGGTCATCCCGATAAAGTATCCAATCTCGACGGCAAACTAATTTGGGTTTACAAGGACTTCAAGGTCACGTTCCTAAACGGCAGAGTTACGGACGCGGAGTAGATCAGATGGATTGTCTGATTGTTTCAGCCACTAGCGGCGTGAAACCCAAAAGCGCATGGTGAACATGGTCTGCCACCCACCCTTCCGCAAAGTGCGCGGAAGGATGGGGCACCCTCAGTTTGCCCGGGCCACTCGCCGAAGAATGCCTGAAACGTCGGTTCCGAGCGCCTAATTTATGAAACGGCGAATTGCCTCATTGGCGTTATCTTGAAATGAAGTATTTTTCAAATCGGTGAAAAAGGTGCTCTGGTCGACCATGTCCCCTGATAACTTACCCTCTTTACTGGCATAAAACACGCCGCTTTTATACCGGTCATCCGAAATGGCATCTACAAAGCGTTTTGCGCCCACTTCCAGCGTATGCACCATTCCGCCCATCAATGGGAAGACGATAGGCATCATCACATACTTCAACATAAACCGCATCGGCGGGGGAAGATTGTTTGGCGCCTGAGTTCCTTTCGTATTCCCTGGGCTCACAACAATAAACTTGAGCTTAGGATATTTTCTTGCCATTGATAATGTCCACATGGTTTCTGCATACTTGACGTATGCGTATGCTTGCAATGCATCGAACTTATTACCAAAATATGAACCATCAAGAACTGCAGCAAACTCACTTACAGAAGAAGTCCTCATTGAAACCGGTTTTACTCCGAGCATCTTTACTCCTGGAACAGCCTCAGCACTGACTGCCAGAACTGTTTTCCTCAATTTTTCCCGTTTAATCAATTCCTCCACTAGAATCACATTGCCTAAAATATTCGTAGCAGCTAATTGATTCATACCGGAAGGCGTAGCTTTCGCAGCCGTTTTCCCAACGACTCCGCCTGCATTTAAAACTATTGCATCAATGGGTTCCTTTATTTCTTCTATTGCCTTTCTTACAGAATTTGCATCCGTGACATCGCCGATAATAATTTCAAAAATCTTTTCCCCCGTTTTCTCCTCAAGGTCTTTTTTGGCTGCCTCCGCTCTCGCTCGATTTCTGCAAAAAAGAATCACCTTTTTTGTTTCTTTTTTCGTTGCCAGCTGTCGGGCAGTCTCTTTCCCAAGCCCAATATTTGCTCCGGTTATCAAAATACTTTCGTTCATATTTGTTGTCCTTCTTAGCCTATTAAGTCCCGCGAGCCCAGAGCCAGCTTGCCAATTTCGAACTATTTGGTTGTATAATAGTGGATCAAGAGTGTCAAGGAATTTCGAACCAGATGATTCAAAATGTTGCTAGGCCACGGGGGCGGCCGCGCAGCTTCGACGAGACGGGGGCGCTGGAAAAGGCGACTCAGGTGTTCTGGTCGAAAGGCTACGACGGCGTGACGATTGACGATCTCGTCGAAGGGATGGGTGTGGGACGGCCGAGCCTGTATGCCATCTTTGGGGACAAGCGGGCGATATTCTTGCGCGTCCTTAAAGCGTACGCAGAACGGAAGGGCGCTCTCGCAGCCAAAGCACTCCTTTCGCCACAGGGTCTTCGCGACTCGATCGCGGGCTTTTTGAGGTACGCCGTCGAAAGTGCGACCGAGAAAGGGTCCGCCCCGGGCTGTCTTCTAATATGCGTCGCACCGCTTGTGAACGACGCTGAGGTTCAGCGCTTCCTGCAGAAGGCAGCCGCCGGCGGTGCGGCGCTGCTGGAGCGCCGTTTCCGGGACGGGATCAGTTCGGGAGAAATCCCATCTGACTTTCCCGTAGCCGCGCGCGCAACCCAAGTCACGGATTTAGCGCGTGGGCTGACCATGCGCGCGCAGATAGGCACGCCGCGCAAGACGCTTCTCAGGGATGCCGAGAAAGCGACCGACTTGGTGCTCCTGTCGCGGCGCGGAGACAGTCGGAGCGAGTAACGGAGATCCGTTCTTATGTCGGCGGGTGGCCCAGGCAATTGAGGGTGCCCCACGCATTCCCGCACTTTTGTGACTGAGTGGATTTCGTCACCATCGGAATGTCTGGGAGCTTGCGATTTACCCCTGGCTCGATTTATCACAAAACACTGTGAGCGCCCTCACAGACGTCTCGCTCCGCCTGTGCGAAACTGAGTACCTGATGGGAGCGGCCAAGCCCATGAAATCTCCTAAGTCCTTATTCCGGAATACTTTGATATAAGTCCTTTCGATTCAAAGACCGAGTCAAAAAAATCCCGCTAACTCGATGATTCTACTAGCGAGGGGGGAGGGGGGTAGGGGTACTAATCAGTAAACTTTACCCCGAAACGCCGATGGGGCACCGCCAGCTTGTTTCTCTGTCAACTTTCAATTCACGATGACAGATTTGGAGAGAACGAGGTCCTTCCCCTTCGACTCCGCTCAGGGTCAGGATGACAAAGTTGGGGGATCGGGCCTACTCAAGCTGTTCATTTGCTCGTGACACTGAGCGCTGTGACGATTCGTTCGCCAGGGTCGGCGAAGACAAACTTCTCTGGAGCCGAGGGTAGATAGAAGGCGGATAAGTCGCCATCAAGGTGAAGGGCTTCGGAGCAATGAAGGTTGCTTGCCATAAGATCCGCCAACTCAAACAGCGTCACCGGTTCGCGGCTCACAACCAGATAGACGAGGCGTCGATCCTTTTGATCGATCCCGATGGCGGTACGAAGAAATGAAGACTCGGAGTGAACTGGGATGCTTGCATTGATCTTGCCCATACTGGCAAGCTCGGGACCAGATTGAGTCGCGGCAACGATGTGTGGACTACTGTGCCAATCCTTCACCGGCACGATTGAGGCTACGCCCTCATCTGAAATTTGGAATACCGCGCTGTCCCATGAAAAATTTCCGTGCGCAGGCGAAGCATCCGTTCCGATGTTCGCGTCGTGCAGTTTTCCTTTCGGCGAAATGAGCAAACCGAGCGGACGATTGTCTGTGCCATAGATCCCAGCATTCGTGATCAGGAGCGGCTTAATGCCCTCGCGTGCCAGATCACTGAACACCTCCGGAAAAGTTTCTTTCTTGCCGTCGTTGGAGGTCGTGAAGATAATTTTCTGGCGCCGCAAATCAATTTCGGCCACGGCATATAAGTGCCCCGAGAACGAGACACAATTCAGAGAAAGCGAGTCAGGCAGTCCCGAAACACAATTTGACCCGCCAGCGGCTGCGCTGGCAAATCGTTCCTCGCGTTTGGCGACAATGGCCGCAGCCACCAGCAGGCACAGCACCGCGAATCCCAAAGCAGATTTCTTCATTGCACGAAACTCGCGTTATTCACGGCCTAAGGGCGCCAAGCATTTGTAGTCGGGCACGGCTGCCCACTCCTCGTCGGATCGCAAACCTTCACCGAACCCAAGTAGGAGCGCCACTGCTGGGCTTGGGCATCTGTGGGCTCGAATTTGAAGTACTTCGTTATCGAGTAGATACTTTCATGACCCTGAATAACCTTGTTGAAACTGAACTGCTTTTTACCGTCGGGTGAGCCCCCGCATGTTTCATACCATAGGGCGAATGCATAACCATCCTCCTGGCCAAAGCTGGAAGAAATCACCTTGCCATCCACGCACGTCTTTGACGGCCCTTGAGTTGCTTTCTGGAAGACGGTTGGGGTCCGGTCGACGAGCGCGGGAAAAGACGCCAGGTCGAGCCGCTCTGTCCAGTGTTTGAAGGATTCGCCTTCAGGGTAAAGGCGTTGGAAGATAATTTCTTCTGTTTTGTCGTGATCGCCGATCTGATATCCAGATGGTGTAGAAGCGAGCAGAACCTCCTGTCCTTTCTGAGGCGTGGTCCAGGATGGGGAAGACATGACGCAAGCTTTCCACTCGGCCACTCCGCCCTCTGCGGGGTCGGAACTGCGATACACCTTGTCGATGATCGAGCTTGCTGTTGTGCCATAAATATCGGCGAAGGGAGCATAGGCTTTTTCGGCGGAAGCGCCTGATTTTTTCGATGAGCTTGCAACAAAGGCAATGTGGGCGTCTCTGAGGCAGGTGTTGGCGACTCCCATACGGTCGGGCGCAACATTGGCTTTTTTCTGGGCGCATGCGTCGAAGTATCGCGCGGAGTAAGCGCTAGGACTGACAAAATTATCAGCGTATACCCTATCGGCAAGGCTCAAAACCGTAGTTTTTGATGGTGAATCGGGTTGCGATTCATATTGTTTTTTCAGGTCTTCGAGGCGCACGCCCTTTAACTTCTGTTCGGCAAACGCCCAGACCACGCCTCCGACCGCGACGCAATCCGGCATAGCAGCAAATTCCTGGTCTGTTAATCCTCCTTGTGGCGGAATGCTCTTCACCGCGGGCAGTGGAGGCGGAGTGGATTGCACAACCAGTGGCTTGATGCACGATTGCCACTCATCGAGTCCGGTCTCTGCTCGGGACTTGGAGCCGGTATAAATGCGATCAATGATGGAACGTGGAGTCTTTTCATCACCGAGACTGCCAAAGTAGTGGTAGGCATTTTGAACCGGCTGGCCGTCGGTTCTGTACTCCGCTGCGGTCATCGCGATCATGGAATTCTGCATGCAATAGGCCGCCGAGCTGGAGCGATCCTTAGCGACATCCGCGACGTTTTGGGCACATTCGCCATAGAATGAGACGGCGTAATCCCAAGCGTTGGTAAATGAGTCGCTGTACACCCTGTCGATAATATGAAGGGCCAGATTTTTCAGCGGGCCTTCGAGGCGCCCATCGTATTGCTTCTTGGCGTCCTCTATCTTGACGCCCGCCAGCTTCTGTATGGCATTGGTCCAGGCGGTATCGGTCATGCCGTGACATTCCAGCAAGCCGGAGTATTCCTTGTCGGTGTAGCTAATATTCGGGCGTGTGTTTTGTCCCCACGTATTGCTCGTGAACAAAAAGAAAATTGCTGCGCAGACAAGATACCGACCCTTCATTGGCCCTCCGGAAATCAAATAAAAATATCATCGACTTCTTCGGATTGCACCATTCTTGTGTGGGGCGGCCGTGTGCCCATTATTTCGTTGAAGGAAAACTCCGAGAACATCGGGAGTTAGAAAAAGCGTTTGCGGACTTTTCGGCTGCCCCACAAGGGTTGGATGATGCCACGCTTAAAGCCCCCGCAGGGGGACATAGGAGGGTACATGCCGGGCTGTGCGTAGATTGCTATTTTCTTTGACGCTCGCTACGATCATGCTTTTAATTTGTGATTCTGCGCCATAGCGAAAACGAGGAAGGCGAGATGAAGCAATTGCTCTTTGTGATCTTAGTTAGCCTGACGGCAGTAGCTCAGCAGTCATCAGATACGCCAGCGCCTGATACGCCAGCACCCGCTTCTTCGCCCGCGGCACAGCAGGCACCGACTACGAAAGATTCGGCGACGCCCACCACCGAGACCAGCAGCCCTTCGGCCATTCCGGCAGGTGCAAGCAGCGGAATCGCGTGCGATTTGCCGAAGGATTTAAATGACGGCTTCGTCATAATTTCTGCTACGTTGCCGCCGTATGAACACCATCCAGGATTCCCTTTGTCGATCCGTTACACGTATAAGGCCAAAGGGGGCGGATGGTTGAAGAACAAGAGTCTTGATATTAGTCGTGCTCAGCACGTCTTCCATAAGGCCGAGAGTGACTTTGACGGGGTATTCGGAGAGTTATACGTTCTAAGACTTCCTGCGGGTGATTACGAATTCTCAGGTTGGGAGGATAAACCCCTGGGCATGAATGGGACAGAGCGGCCTGCCGGTATTCATCCGCTGACATTCGCTGTCGCGGGAGGGAGGGCAGTTTATTTGGGCGGCTTTGATCCGAGTTTGAGTGAAGGAAAGAATTTATTGCATCAGAAGGTCGATTCAACCTGGGTCTTAGTGCACGATGATCAGTCGCGCGATCTGCCTGTATTCTTCAATAAGTGTCCCGGATTTGACCGAAACCTGCTTGATGTCAAGGTAATGGACACCGCGCCATGGCTTCCGCAGAAAAAGAACTAGTTCGGCTGCTTAAGAAACTTTGCCAGGAGGGCATTGGCTCGCAATGTTCAATCACGCGCAACCTCCTTGTCCACTGGGTCCGGTAACGCTTCCTCTAAGCTGCAAGCCCATCTCGAATTGCAGCTTCGAGCGTATCAATGTTTATATCCTTTAGAGCTTTAAAGCGAATGCAATATCCGGTCACGCTCGCCTTGCCTAGTTTTTTTCCATACGCTTTGGCTAAGTATTTCTTATCTTTGAGACCAAGAATATAGACGGAAATTCCGGTTTTGTTTCCGCTCACACCAATTTGAAAGAAGTCTCTACTTTTTCCATTGGCATATTTTATTGTGCGAAATCCGTATCCGATCGTAGGGTTGGAAACAGTAAGATTTTCGCTGTCTTTACCATCGAAGAACCATAACTGGCATTCTGGTGACACTTGAAGCGTGAGCCGATGCAGCTCTCGCAGGTCACCGCGTTTTGGCTCCGGTTGACTGGCAATATACTTCTTGATTTGCGCTTGTACGGTCATAGATTCTGCTCCCCCGTTGGGCGCAGGGGATTATACGACGTTTAATCCTTCTCCCCGGATTGGGAGGGGAAAGCCCTCGGGAACGGCGTTTGTGGTGTCCCACCTTTGCGTAACGAACGCGCAAAGATGGGGCACGGTCGGCTGGGTAGTGCAGACGAAACAGAGCGCTTCTCTGGGGTGGGCCAGCCGCCAGAAGAATTATTTCTGCGCGTAGCGGGTCTTGCACTGAGGACACTCCAACACACGCATTTTCCCGCTCAGAGGAATCGTCGGAATGATAAAGAAGAACACGAGGAATCTCATTCCGGTTTTTCGAATGAACTGGGCGAGGGTCCCGCAGGTTCCGCAGCGCATCAGTTCGGCTGTGGTTTCAGATCCCCAGAAGAAAATCTTCGTTCCAATGATGAGCATAAGCGCGTCAGTGTACTACGCCTCTGCTAATTTGAGAACACTCAACCACGATGGAGTTCCGGGGTTGCTAACTGGGCGCCCCTCAGGGGCTGAAGCCCTCGAGTTCTTGCCCAGTAACGCGGCCCTGAAGGGCCGCTCTTCCACGATAGTACGGGTGGGCCACCGGCCTGGTGGAAACACTCGCCGGCGGCAGTTGCAGACAGCACCTCCTCATTCGCAACGTACGCGAATGAGTGGGGTACCCTCGGCATTTATCTGGGCCACTCGCCCCATCACAAATCATTAGTAACTGGCTAGAGCCGCGATTAGTACCTAAGTAACGCACGCCATAAGGACATATCCCTTTATTGTGACCTCTGGATCACGAATCGGAACCGAGGCGCGGAATGCAGCGCGCCGCCCACCGGGGCCGAACTAGGGTTCATCAAAACACATCGACTTTGGAGAAGTCATAATGAAGAAATCTGTAGTGGCACTATGCTTCACCCTCGCCCTGACACTGATGTTTGCCGCCTGCGGTTCGGGCTCGAAGGCCACCACGCCGGCTTTCGTGGTCGCAGCCAACTACACCAGCGGCGCCAACATCGAAGTTTTTTCCATCGACCCCACGTCGGCCGCGCTGACCGCCGCGTCGGGTTCGCCCTACAACTTCGGTCTGACGGGACCGGACGGTGCGATTGTCACGCATCCCAACGGCAAGTGGGTTTATGTCTGCGACTGGGAGTCGACGAATGTGGTCGCGCTCGCGGTTGACAACACTTCTGGAGCGGCGACGCAAACCAACAACGCCGCCGACACCGGCGCCTGCGACTGGAGCGCGTCGATGACCATTACGCCGGCGGGTAAGTACATTTACACGGCCGATTTCAACAGCAACGTGACCGCGTTCTCGGTGGATTCGACAACCGGCGCGCTCACCGTCATCGGCTCGCCGACGACAGCGGCCGGCCAGACAATGAACATGATCACGGCCAGCGACAGCTACGTCTACGGTGCGGATGAGGTGGACAACATCTACATCATGAAGATCGGTTCCGACGGTTCGCTCGGCACGCCGACCGTATTCGCCGGCACGCAGCGCGTTGACTCCATCGCGGTCGATCGCAGCCAGAAGTTCCTGTACACGGCTGGCTCGAGCGGAACAGGCTACGGGTTGCAGGGTTATTCCATTGGCTCCGATGGTTCTCTGACTTCGCTTGGCAGCCAGGTGATCCCCTCTGGCGCGACAGGAATCAGCCAGATGGCCTTCAGCGGAGACAACAAGTTCATGTACGCGGCTGACGGAAGCACGGGCATCCGCGGATTCTCGTTCAGCGCCACCGGCGCCATCACCGAGCTGACCGGATCGCCGTTCAGTAACACCGCCAACTCCGCGAACAGTGTGGCCATGGACCCAACCGGCAAGGTGCTGGTCTCGGACAACAACTGTTCGGACCTCTATAGCTGGACACGCGACACTTCAACCGGTCTGCTCAGCAACGGCGCTTTGACGCCGACAGCTGGACACCATGTCTGCCAGTTGACGGTGACGTGGAAATAGCTGACCAGCATTGCTGCTTTAGCTGTTCGAAATAAACGGGGACGGGCGGGACGTCTAGGTATTTAGCGGGGACGTCCGGTCTGTCCCCGTATTTCCGTCCCCGAATTTCCCCCGTATTTTCGGATTGGGAGGGGGAAGCCTCCGGGAACGGCGGTTGTGGTGTCCTACCTTTGCGCAACGTACGCGCAAAGATGGGGCACGATCGGTTGGGTAGCGGAAACGAAAACAATCGCTTCTGTTCTCTATTGTCTATTGCTTCTCCAGGGTGGGCCACCGGCCCGAGCGCCCCTCGGGGGCTGAAGCCCTCGAGTTGTTGCTTCTAACGCGGCCCTGAAGGGCCGCTCTTCCACGGTTGTACCCGTCATTCCCTCGTGGCTCGATAGGTATGGGCCACCCGCTGTTCCTTCGACTTCACTCAAGGACAGGCTCTGGGCCACCGCGGTGCTTGCTACTTGATTTCTTTCATGGGCAGGAGGGATCCGTAGTCGTGGCCGGAAGGGTCGACGGCGCGGGCTTCGACTCCGGCGAAGGCTTCGCGAAATTCGGGGAACTTTGAGACCAGGGCCTTGATGACAGCGGTATTTTCCTGAAAAGCCTTCGCGGTGTTCGAGACGTCGGCAGCCTGATACTTCACGCCGACATCGAGATCGGCGGCAATCGCCAGCGGAAAGATTTCGGTGACGTGATAAATCGTGGCGCCCGCAGTGAAATCGATAGTGTTGCCGTTCAGCGGGACGTCGGTGGGTTCGACGGTCTGAGCTTCATCGTAGAGCCGGTCTGTGGCGAGCGTGCTCATGATGTCGACAGGAGAACTCAGGTAGATTGCCTCGCGGTAATACAACCACGCGTTGTGGTTCTGCATTTTCTTTTTGAAATCGCGAGCGCGCTCGGAGAACCAGAGAGCATCGTGTCCGGCGGCGTGGGTGGGTCGGGGGAAAAACCCGGCTAGTTTCCAGTCGCTGGCTGCCTGCTGGAGGATCAGAGTCAGCGTCGTTGGGTCCTTGGCGAACTGGGCGCTTTTCACGTCGAGAATGATGACGCCGTATTTCCCCGAGGGCAGATTGTTGAGGACGAAAACGGCACTGTCTTTGGTTTGGCCGTTTTTCCCGAAGACTCCGCAGAGGAATTCGGCGTGGGGAACGGGTGCTGGGCCCTCGGCATCGAGCACGAAAGGCGGCCGAGCGACGGCTTTGGCACCAGTGAAGGCGGCTTGATTTTCTCTGATTGCGGCCTCGATTCCGGTGAAGCTGGCGGCAACGCTGGGAATGGCGTTTTGCTTCAGGGCAGGCGCGTCGCCGTGGGCCGCCATTTCGAAGTAGCGGTTGGCGGTGGTTTCGAGGGCAGTGCGAGCGGGTGCATCCATGTCGGCGGCGGTTTGGCAGGTCTGGGCGCGCGCGGGCGCCGTCGTCGTCACTGCCGCTGCCGCTGCGAGGAGCAGCAGACACATAAATAGATTGAGTCGTGGGTTATGGGGCCGGTCTCGCAAAGCGATCACAAGCGGGAATGCCTCCGCTGGCATTTTACGCGCTGTGCCCCGATAAGGTGAGGTGAAGACTGCCCGGGTTGTACGGTGGGTTGTACCTGTACCGGGCCGAACGTAATCACTGTGCAAGAATACGCGGGCTCGGCGTTCTAAGAGGGGTGGTAAAATTAGGTCATTGGGGATGCTGCGGAAGTGGCATTTGCTTGGGGGAACAGGGAGATTCTGATGCGGATTCGCATGATTGCTTTGGGGCTCTTGCTGGCGGCTCCGGCGCTATTTGCCCAGAACTCTACCTCGACCTCTACATCTACATTGCCGAATCTCACGGCACAGACGCCTGCGGCTCCGGCTGGCACTGCTTCGGCTGCCAAGGCTACGACTGGCACGCACCGGCGGCATCACAAGGTCAAGAAAGCTCCAACACCGGTTGTACTGCCGCCGATGCCGAGCGGGCCGTTGCGTCAATTGCCGATGGACCAGATTCCTGCGACTCCGGCAAAAGTGAGCTTTGAAGGTGGGCTGCTGACAATCGCCGCCCAGAATTCGACTTTGAATGAGATTCTGCACGACGTGCGGCGGCTGACCGGGGCTTCGATTGACATTCCTCCGGGCAGCGGCGGCAATGAACGCGTGGTCACGCATCTTGGACCGGGCGCACCGCGGGACGTCCTGGCAGGATTGCTCAACGGTACGTCGTTCAATTACGTGATGATGGGTTCGAGCACCGACCCGGCGGCGGTGGTGAGCGTGATTCTGACAGCCAAGCCGTCGGCAGCAGGAGAGGCGCAGGGACAGAACGCGGGCAATGTATATCAGAACAATCCCGTAGTGGCCGGGATGCCTCCGGGGCGCTTTGGTCAAGCCCAGCCTTTCAGTAATGTGGTTCAGCCACAACCCGCCGGAGATCAGGCCGCGGCGGATGCAGACGACAGCAAAGACGACGACAACTCCGACGACAACAATGATGATCAGGCCCAGCCCCAAGCCGCGCCACCTCCGGGGAATACGCTGAATCCGGCTGACCAGCAAGCACAGGATCCGAATCAGCCGAACGCGGGGCCGAAGACGCCTGAGCAGATTCTGGAAATGCTCCGTAGGCCGCAGCAGCCGGGCGGGGCGGTGATTCCTCCGCAGCAGCCGCCACCGCAGGAACAGCAGTAGCGGCTCGGCATTTGGGTTCAGTCGCCCCTACGGGGCTTGCTTCTTCTAGCTTTGAAACCCGGCGCTGAAGCGCCGGGCTATTATCGGTTGTCCCTCCGGGACAGCGATTCGTTGGCAATTACGGCATGAGTGGAACCGTGCTCTTCCCAAACCCATGGGCATCAAAATTTTCCCGCAGGCGTGAGGCCGTGCCCTTTCAAAGTGGCTTTTTCAAGCGCGCTTTCAAAGCGGTTCGGGATTCGGCTTACGCGGAGAACTTCCTAGTCGCCGCTTGCTTGGCTTTGGTTAGGGATTAGCGCTGCGAGCAGGTTGGAGGGTTGCGAGGGGTTCACGATTGCTAGCACGGCGTTGATGGCGCAGTACGCGCCGAAGACGCCCAAAACTACGGCTAAGATTGCAGTGCTGCTCAGAAGAAAAGCTGCTAAGAATGCGCTCACAATACGAACCCTTGCTTTGGGCCACCCTTTGGAACGGCGGCTGCAAATGATCAAATCTATCCGCATTTGACCCCCGCCGCTGTTAACAAATAAGATACGGGAATCGGACTGCGTATCTCCACTCTCCAATATTTCTTAGGACCCGTCCACGTTACGGAAGTCCATATCGATTTGCGTTAAATGGCCATCACCAAGATTTCGGTGCGCGGCGCGCGCCAGCACAACCTGAAGAACATTGACGTTGAGATCCCGCGGAACACCTTGACGGTGATTACAGGTCTGAGCGGCTCGGGGAAATCCTCGCTTGCATTTGACACGATTTACGCCGAGGGACAGCGAAGATATGTCGAAACTCTGTCGGCTTACGCACGCCAGTTTCTGGACCAGATGGAGCGTCCCGACGTCGATTCGATCGATGGCCTGAGCCCGTCGATTTCGATCGAACAAAAGACGACGAGCCGCAGTCCGCGATCGACGGTTGGCACAATTACGGAGATTTACGACTATTTGCGGCTGCTGTATTCGTCGATTGGGGTGCCGCATTGCCCGACTTGCGGCAAGCCGATCACGCGGCAATCGGCGGAGCAGATCGTGCAGCGCGTGATGGCGCTGACGCCGGACGACCGCGTGATGATCATGGCGCCGATCGTTCGGGGGCGCAAAGGCGAATTCAAAAAAGAAATGGAGAAACTGGTGCAGCACGGTTTCTCGCGCGCCCGCGTCGACGGTGAACTGGTCAATCTTGAGGACGACCTGGCTCTCGACAAGCGGAAAAATCACACCATCGAAGTGGTGGTGGATCGGCTGCTGGTGAAGCCGGGGATCGAACATCGGCTGGAACAGTCAGTGGGACTGGCGATGAAGCTCGGCGGAGGGCTCGTCCTAGTGGCGGTGGTGAATGGAGACGAGACGCTTTATTCATCGCGCCTGGCGTGCCCGGATTGCGGCATCAACGTGCCGCAGCTGGAGCCGCGATCGTTTTCGTTCAATAGTTCTTATGGAGCCTGTCCCGAGTGCCATGGACTGGGCAGCCGCTACGATCTCGACCCCGCGAAGGTGATTGTCGATTGGTCGAAACCGATTCTCGATGGCGGACTGGGGCCGGGTTCGGCGTCGCAGAATCTGGTGCGCAGCATTCAGCTGCTCGTGCAAGCCTACGGGTTCAATCTGGCGACTCCGTTTGAGAAGTTTCCGGAGAAGATTCAGAACCTGCTGCTTTACGGCGAGCCGCAGCGCGGAGGGAAAACGGGATTCCTCGGAATCCTCGGATACCTCAAGCAGAACCTCGAGTCCTCGACTTCGGATAATTATCGCGATTACCTGCTCGACTTCATGTCGGCGACGGAATGCCCGGTGTGCCACGGGAATCGTTTACGTCCGGAAAGCCTGGCGGTAAAGGTGAATGGAATGTCCATTGCGGAATTCACCAGCCTGCCGATCGCGCGCGCGCTGGAGGCGGCGCGCAAGATCAAACTGGCGGGAAGGGAACTGGCCATCGCGGGGCGCATCGCACACGAGATTACCGAACGGCTGCAATTCCTGGACGACGTAGGCCTGGGATATCTGTCGCTCAGCCGGTCGGCGGCGACGCTCTCGGGCGGGGAAGGACAGCGGATCAGGCTGGCGACGCAGATTGGATCGAAGCTGCGCGGAGTGCTCTACGTTCTGGACGAGCCTTCGATTGGGCTGCACCATCGGGACAACGGGCGGCTGCTGGCGGCGCTCGAAAATCTGCGTGAGCTGGGCAATACGGTGCTGGTGGTTGAGCACGATGAAGAGACGATTCGGCGCGCGGACTACGTCATCGACCTTGGACCCGGCGCGGGGCGGCATGGTGGCGGATTGGTCGCTTCCGGCACACCAGCGGAGATCATGGCGTCATCCGCGTCGCTGACGGGTGCGTATATCTCAGGACGCCAGCAGATTGCGATGCTCTCGGAACGGCGGAGTCCGAACGGGAAGGCCATCACGATTCTCGGAGCGCGCGAAAATAATCTGAAAAATGTCGACGTGGTTTTTCCGCTGGGCGTGATGACGGTGATCACAGGCGTTTCGGGTTCGGGCAAGTCGACACTGGTGAATGACATTCTGTATCGCGCGCTGGCGAAGCAGCTTTATCGCTCGCGTGAAGAACCGGGCGCGCACAAGTCGATCACGGGAGCGGACCTGATCGATAAAGTCGTGCGGATCGATCAGTCGCCGATTGGGCGCACGCCACGGTCGAATCCTGCGACCTACACGGGAATTTTTTCGGGGATTCGCGACCTCTACGCGATGTTGCCGGAATCGCGCGAACGGGGATACAAACCGGGGCGCTTCTCGTTTAATGTTGCCGGGGGGCGGTGCGAGGCTTGCCAGGGCGAAGGGCAGCGGCGCATCGAAATGAACTTTTTGCCCGACGTTTATGTGCAGTGCGAAGTCTGCGGCGGGCGGCGCTACAATCACGAAACGCTGGCGGTCCATTACAACGGCTATTCCATCGCTGATTTGCTGGAGATGCCGGTGTCGGATGTGCTGCAGATTCTCGAGAATATTCCGCAGGTCAACCAGAAGCTGCGAACGCTGGTGGACGTTGGCCTCGGGTATATTCACCTCGGTCAGTCTGCGGTGACGCTTTCGGGCGGGGAAGCGCAGCGGATCAAGCTGGCCCGCGAACTGAGCAAGCGGCAGACCGGAAAAACTCTTTATCTGCTGGACGAGCCAACCACGGGATTGCATTTCGACGACGTGCGCAAACTACTCGACGTGCTGCACCGGCTTACCGATCTTGGAAACACGGTCATCATCATCGAACATAATCTTGACGTGATCCGCAATGCTGACTGGATTCTTGATCTTGGTCCCGAGGGCGGAGAAGAGGGTGGACGCATCGTTGCGCAAGGAACGCCGGAGCAGGTGGCGCGGGTGAAGAAGTCGTACACGGGGCAGGCGCTGGCGGAGTATTTCAACGGGGCGTTAAACGGGTCTTCGAGAGTTGCGGCGGCAAGAGTTGCCGCGGCAAAGAATGGTTCGGAGAAGGGCATATTGGCGCCAGCCACCGGAGAGATCGCGTGAGCCTTGCTCCTGAGGATCCGGTGGACCAGCCAGCATCGGAGTCGCAGATCACTGATCGTGCGCCGCTTTCCGCGACCGGTCTTCCTTCTGACGTTCAACCTGTTGGGCTCATCTCCAACACTCCGTCCGATCCGCCCTGGAGCGGCTTGGATGTTTTTCGTATTTTGATCGTCGTTATAATCTGTATCTTTGCCTGCGGTTTTGGCATGCTTGTTCTTGTGCCCGGCGCAACCTTCAAAGCGCGGGCTCTCCGGCTCAGTGGTCTTCCTGAACTTCTGATCGTCGCTCAGATGCTGGCCTATCTATTGATCCTCGGCTACATGTACATCCTGGTGACAAAGGAGAGAGGCAGCCCGCGCTTCTGGAAAGCGCTGCATTGGAATTGGCCTGAGAATGTCTGGCCGTTCCTGGGGGTGGGGTTCGCGATGCAAGTCGTTTTTGTGTTCGTCGAGCGCTTTCTTCCGTTCCCTAGAGAAACTCCTTTTGAGGATCTACTCCAGCGCCACACCGTCATTGTTATGATCTCGGTTTTCTCCGTGACTCTCGGACCGCTCATGGAAGAATTGTTTTTCCGAGGATTCCTGTACCCGGTTTTGGCGCGTAGCTTCGGAATGGCCTTGGGAATTTGTCTATCGGCGTTAGGATTCGGCCTGATGCATGCCGCTCAGTATGGATACTCCTGGGCATCGGTGCTTTTGATATTTGTGGTGGGCATGGTTCTGGGGGTGGTGCGAGCCAAGAAAGATTCAGTGGGCGCGGGCTTGCTGGTCCATGTCGCCTACAACGGAACCATCACCGTAGCTATGTTCGCTGCTACTGGGGGATTCCGGCATCTGGAGAAATTGAATCGGTAGATCTCTCGGTTCTCAGAAAGATCATTGCGCAGGAGACTGAGAGCTGAGAGCCGCTTTCTGCTATCGTAGAAATTCATGTCTGCACGTCAAGAATTGCTGGAGATGCTCGCCACCAAGTCGTTCCGGCTTGGTGAATTCAAGCTGTCCTCGGGCGGAACGAGCGATTACTACATCGACTGCCGCACGACCACTCTCGACGCGCGCGGTGCGCAACTCGTCGGCCAGGTTTTTCTCGACGAGATCAGTAAGCAAGGCTGGAAAGCGGATGCCGTGGGTGGACTCACCATGGGCGCCGACCCAATCGTGGTCGCTGTCGCGGTAACGAGTGGAACGCTGAACGGGTTTCTGGTGCGCAAGGCGGAAAAGCAGCACGGGACGGGACGGCGCATCGAAGGCTTCAGCGAAAAGGGCGCGCGCGTCGTGATCGTCGACGATGTGTGCACGACTGGCTCCTCGACCATTCAGGCGATCGAAGCGGCGCGAGAATTTGGTTTCGAAGTAGTGGGAGCGATGTGTCTGGTGGAACGTCAGGATGCCCACGGCCGGCCGAATGTGGACAAGGCCGCTGCGCCCGCAAGTTTCATTTCGATCTTCACTGCAGTTGATGTGAGGAAAGCACACTTAGCAGTTAGCACTTAGTCATTAGCACTTAGCCATTAAAAGACCAACGACTAACTCATGATTCAAACTCTGGAATGGACCGACCGCGGCGTAGTCTTCATCGATCAGACGAAGCTGCCAACCGAAGAAGTGTATGTGACCTGCACCACGCATCAGCAGGTTGCGGATGTCATCCGCAATATGGTGGTTCGCGGAGCGCCTGCCATTGGCGTTGCAGCGGCCATGGGCATTGCGCTCGGAGCGAAGAATTCCACGGCCGAGAACGACGCCGATCTCAAGAAAGATTTTGACCAGATTTGCGAAAGCATTCGGCAGACGCGGCCGACGGCGGTCAATCTGTTCTGGGCGATCCGACGGATGCAGGAGAAATTTGGAAGTCTTCGGGTGCGTCCTGTCGCGCAAATCAAGGAAGCGTTGATTGAAGAATCGCAACGCATGCACGCCGAAGATATTGCGGCGAACCAAGCCATGGGACGCCACGGTGCGACGCTGATGCCGTCAAGCGGCGGCGTGCTCACGCACTGCAACGCCGGAGCGCTCGCGACCGCCGGTTACGGCACCGCGCTCGGCGTGATCCGCGCGGCCGTCGAACAAGGCAAGAAGATTCATGTCTACGCCGACGAGACGCGTCCATTTCTGCAAGGCTCGCGCCTGACCGCGTGGGAACTGATGAAAGACGGCATTCCGACGACAGTCATCTCCGACAACATGGCCGGAGTCATGATGCAGCAAGGCAAGATCGGCGCGATCGTTGTTGGAGCGGACCGCATCGCGGCGAACGGGGATGTGGCGAACAAGATCGGCACTTATACAGTCGCGGTTCTGGCGAAAGAGCACGGAATCCCGTTTTATGTTGCTGCGCCGATTTCGACCGTCGACCTCGGGACGCCAGACGGCAGTAAGATTCCGATCGAACAGCGGAACGCGAGAGAAGTGACGCACATTGCTGGCAAGCAGATGGTTCCCGATGGAGTTGGGGTCGAGAATCCGGCCTTCGACGTGACACCGGCGAAATTGGTGACCGCCATCATTACGGAACGAGGGATCGCGCGAGCGCCTTACGAGAAGTCGCTTCGTGAACTGGCGAATCAGTCCCCCAGCGGCTAAAGCCGGGCACAGACATCAGACGGACGCGGCCCTGAAGGGCCGCTCTTCCACGGTAGTGCGAACATTCCGTAAGTCGCACGTAAACGAAAAACGCTAGTGTGAACATTCTGTGGTGCGAACATTCGACGGTAGAGCGATTCCCTAAGTTGTACGTTACGAAAACTGACGAACACGAATCCCATTTCGATGTTGCCGGTGACTCAATCGCCGCTGGTCTTTGAGAGCGGTGGCAAGAGCATTCGTCTGGCAGCGTATCTTCCGGAAAAAACCGATAGCAGCATTCCCGCTAGCAACATTCCTGCGGTAGTGGCGCTGCATGGGGCGGGAGGGAATGTTGCGGGGATGGAGCGTTATGCCAGTGCACTGGCCGCGCATGGGTTCGCCGTCTACCTGCTCCACTATTTTGATCGCACCGGGCCGCAGCCCGAGGACCTGAGCACCATGAAGCGGCATTTTCCGGTGTGGATGAAGGTGCTGTGGGATGCGATCAGCTTCGTAGAAAAGCAACCGCAAGTCGACCGCGAGCGTATCGCGCTGATCGGCTTTTCGCTCGGAGCCTATTTGTCGCTCGCCAACTCCGCCATCGACCCGCGTGTGAAAGCGGTGGTCGAGTTTTTCGGAGGCATGCCCAGGGAGATGCATCTCTTCATGAGACGCTTGTGCCCGGTGCTGATCCTGCACGGTGAAGGGGACCCGACGGTTCCGGTGGCGGAAGCCTACGAACTACAGAAGTTGTTGGAGAAAAAGCGGATTCCGTACGAAATTAAGATCTATCCGGGCGCGGGGCACGGCTTTGAAGCTGACGTCTGGAAGGACGCGGGAGAGCGGAGCCTGAATTTCCTCCAGAAATATCTGGCCGCGGGCGAAAGCGAATAAGCGGATACTGCATTTTGCGTCGAACTTTCCCGTTTCTCCGCGCGTATCATTATTCGGAGGAGGTGTTTCGATGATGGCCTTCCTGCTCTGGTGCTTTCTGTTTATTGTCTGCTGGCCGGTGGCCCTGCTGGCGCTGATCCTCTACCCGATCGTCTGGCTGCTGTTGCTGCCTTTTCGAATCGTTGGGATCGCAGTTCACGGCGTACTCGCGCTTGTCCTGGCGGCAATATTGCTACCCGCGCGCTTGCTCAGCGCTCCGTTTCGACTGTCGAGAGTTTAGTTCGGATACTGAGAGTTGATGGCTGGGAGCCGTCCTCACATCGTCTTCAAGTTGGGGCCGACAAGCAGTTTGGCATCGGTCGCCAACTGCACGTCGTCGACGGTCAGTCCCGGAGCAATTTCCTCGAGCACGAGACCTTCCGGCGTGACTCGGATGTAAGCCATCTCGGTGACAATCGTGTCGACGACCTTCAGGCCAGTCAGCGGGAGAGTGCATTTTTTCAGGATCTTCGGCTGCCCGTCTTTGGTGGCGTGCTCCATGGCGACGATCACGCGGCGAGCGCTCGCTACCAGGTCCATTGCGCCGCCCATTCCTTTCACCATTTTTCCCGGGATCATCCAGTTGGCGAGATTGCCTTGCTCGTCGACTTCCATTGCGCCAAGAACGCTGAGGTCGATGTGGCCTCCGCGAATCATGGCGAAGGAATCGGCGCTGGAGAAAAAAGACGTGCCCCGAAGTTCGCTAACCGTTTCTTTGCCCGCGTTGATCAGGTCCGCGTCTTCGGTGCCTTCGACGGGGTAGGGGCCAATGCCGAGCATGCCGTTTTCGGACTGGAGAATCACGTCCATCCCCGGCGGAACATGATTGGCGATCAGCGTCGGCATACCGATGCCGAGATTGACGTAGAATCCGTCGCGCAGTTCGCGGGCGATGCGCTTGACTATGCGGTCGCGCTTGTCGGTATCTTTGGGGGCTTTGATTTCAGCTGGCATTCGTTCTCACGCGGGAACCGATTTTCTTACCGTTCTTCGCTCGATCTTTCGCTCGTATAACTGTCCCACCAGAATTCTCTTCACGTAGACACCCGGCGTGTGCACCAGATCGGGATCAAGCTCTCCCGGTTCGACAAGGTGTTCGACTTCGGCGATTGTGATCTTCGCAGCTGTAGCCATCATGGGATTGAAATTGCGCGCGGTCTTGCGATAGACGAGGTTGCCCCAGGTGTCGCCCTTCCATGCTTTGACGAAAGCAAAGTCGGCTTTGAGGCCGCGCTCCATGACGTAGGTGCGGCCGTCGAAATCGCGGGTCTCTTTGCCCTGAGCAACGATCGTTCCGACGCCGGTGGGAGTGAAGAAGGCCGGGATGCCAGCGCCGCCGGCGCGAATACGTTCGGAGAACGTGCCCTGCGGAACGAGGTCGAGGTCGACGGTGCCGTTGAGCACCATCTGTTCGAGCAGTCTGTTTTCACCTACGTAGGTTCCGATGTGCCGGCGAATTTGTCCGTTGGCGAGGAGAAGCCCCATGCCGAGGCCATCGACGCCGACGTTGTTGCTGATGGTGGTGAGGTTCTTCGTGCCTTTGCTAGCGAGGGCGCGGATGAGATTCTCAGGCATGCCACACAGGCCGAAGCCGCCGACCATGATGGTGGCGCCGTCAAAGACATCTTTTATTGCTTCTTCAGCGCTCGGGACAACCTTGTGCATGGCAGAAGAATTTTAACGGATAGCGGGAGAATCCACCACGGAGCACGAAGCGGCAGAAGCACGGCGGAATTCATTTCTTTTTTTTCTCCGTGACTCCGAGTCTCCGCGGTGGGTGTTTTCTGAGTTGATGTGCACGTTCGAATTCATCGGCTAGTTGCTTCGAGTCCAGATTCTCGCGGATGTGGGCGAGACGTTGCTCCAGCTTCTGTAACACGTCGACAAGATTTTTCTTGTTGGTAATGGCGACATCGCGCCACATCGAATACGGGCTGCCGGAAATTCGCGTCATCTCGCGCAACGCTCGTCCACCGATGTCGAGCACTGGGGCATCGGGACCGAACTCATCGACCAAAGCCGCGGCCAGCGCGGTTGAGATCATCTGCGGGAGGTGGCTGATCCAGGCGCAGAAGCGGTCATGGTCGGCGGGATCGAGCACGGCGACTTTGGCGCCCATCTTTTCGACGCAGTGCAAGAACTCTCCGCACAGGCCGGCATAGACATTCTGGCCGGGAAGGGGCGTGAAGAGCCACGCTGCGCCTTCGAAAAGATCGGCATCGGCAAACTCGACTCCGGCGTTTTCTTTGCCAGCCATCGGATGCCCGGCAAGGAATTTGTGTCCTGCGTTTCGTCCAAAGGATTTGGCGGCGCGCTCGACAACTTCTGCTTTGGTGCTGCCAACATCGGTGACCAGCGTTTTCGGCGGGAGCACGGTGCCGAGTCGCGCGATCAGGTCGAGTATGGGGAGAACAGGCGTGGCTAGAACGATGAGGTCGCTACCGCGGATCGCGTCCGCGGGATTGGTGGTTCCGGAGTCGATCGCGCCGACTTCCTGGGCCCGCTCAAGCACAGGAGCGCGATCACATCCGACGATGCGCCCAGCAAGATGGCGTTTTTTGAGGGCGAGGCCGAGCGAGCCTCCGATCAGCCCCGTTCCCATGATGGTGACTTGTTTGAAAGGCATTTGTAATTTGCGATTGGTAATTTGTAATTTCGTTAACTTGTAATTTCTGACTTTGCCTTTCAATTACAAATTACCAATCGCAAATTACAAATTCATCTCTATGCGATTTCTCGTCCGACTGCAGGGGCGATCATGCGGAGCTGCTCCATCAATTTGGAAAATTGCTCGGGATAAAGCGACTGTGCGCCGTCGGAGAGTGCCTTGTCAGGCTGGTGATGCACCTCAATCAGCATGGCGTCGGCGCCGGCTGCGACCGAGGCCAGCGCCATGGGCGCGACCTTGTCGCGGCGTCCGGTGCCGTGAGAAGGGTCGGCGGTGATGGGCAGATGCGAAAGATGATGAATGATCGGCATGGCGGAAATGTCCATGGTGTTGCGGGTGTAGGTTTCGAAGGTGCGGATGCCGCGTTCGCAGAGAATCAATTCGTAGTTGCCGCCGGCGAGCACGTATTCGGCAGAGCACAGCAGTTCTTCGAAGGTGGCGGCGATGCCGCGCTTCAGGAGCACGGGCTTGCGGACCTTGCCAAGTTCGCGCAGCAGGTTAAAGTTCTGCATGTTGCGCGCGCCTACCTGGAAGATGTCGATATAAGGGAGCATCAACTCGATCTGGGAAATCTCCATGACCTCGCTGATCACGAGCATCTTGAAATGATCGCCTACCTCGCGCAAGAATTTCAGTCCGTTGACGCCGAGGCCCTGAAACGAATACGGAGACGATCGAGGCTTAAACGCGCCGCCGCGGAGAACACGCGCACCGGCTTTCGAAATGCGCTCGGCGACGGCGAAGAGTTGTTCGTGCGATTCGACCGAACAGGGTCCGGCCATGACGACGATTTTCTTGCCGCCGATTTCAACGCCGTTGGCAAATTTGACGATGGTGCCTTCGGGTCGGAAACTGCGCCCAGCCAGCTTGTAGGGCGAAGTAATGCGATGGACTTCCTGCACACCGGGTAGCATTTCGACTTCGCCAGTATCGAAGTCGTGGGGAACGCCGACGCCGCCGAGGACGGTTTGGCGCGCTCCGGTGGAACGGTGAATTTCAAATCCGAGTTGAACCAGTTGATCGATTACGTGCTGAATCTGATCTTCACTGGCCGATTCCTGCATTGCGACAATCATGGATATTATTCAGCGCTTCCGTCGTTCGTGACTTCGGCCCTTGATCTGTAAGGTTGAATCGGGCGGCTTGGAGTCGATGTTGGTTGGCACGGTTTTCGTTTGCGACGGTAATCCTTCGGTCGTTTGCTCATGCTCGGGGACGATCTCGTGCTTTTGGATGCTGCGCATCACGTCCATGATGCGTTCGTAAATCTGAGCCAGATCGCGTTCGCTCAGCGGCCCAGTGCTGCTGCGCTGTACGTTGGTGATCACCGCCCGCTCGCGGTCGGGTTCATAGATGGGCAGGCTGGTGTTGCGCTTGAGCCGCCCAATTTCGACTGCAGCGGCTGCGCGCTCGTTGAGGAGCGCCGCCAACTTGCGGTCCAGTTCGTCGATTTTTCTGCGCCAGGCGGAAATGTCCATAGGAGCTATCGGCTGTCAGCTATCAGCTGTCAGTTAAAGCAACCCCAACCCAAGCACACCACGAATACAAAAGGTCCAGTGTTATTCGGGCCCGGTTCCATCATCGAGCGCGGCCGCTTGATGGCTGACGGCTGGTGGCTGAAAGCTGTCTCACAAATTCTCCCACAGTCGCGGCTTCCCGTCCGGGATTTTGTTCGATGGCGTGGACGATGGCGCTGCCGATGACCGCGCCCTCGGCGAATTTGCCCACGGTTTTGAATTGTTCCGGGGTCGAGATTCCGAAACCGACGGCCACGGGAAGCTTACTGAAATGGCGGATGCGGTTGACAAGAGCTTTGGCGTCTCCGGTCATCTGCTGGCGAGCGCCGGTTACGCCGGTGCGGGAAACTGCGTAGATGAACCCGGTCGAAACCTGCGAGATCAACTTCAGACGCTGGTCAGTGGAAGTGGGCGCAGCCAGAAAAATCGTGGCTAGATCATTCTTGCGCGCCTCGCGTAGATATTCGACGGATTCCTCGACGGGAAGATCGGTGATCAGTGTTCCGTCGATCCCAGCAAGTCGCGCCACCTGGCAAAACTTTGCGAGACCCATACGGAGGATGGGATTGAGATAGGAAAAGATGACCAGGCCAACGGATTGCGAATGCTCGCGAATTTCGGAAGCGAGGGTGAGCACGTCTTGTAGCGAGACCCCTTGTTTAAGCGCGCGCTCGCTGGCGCGCTGGATTACGGGACCGTCAGCGAGCGGATCGCTAAAGGGGACGCCTAGTTCGATGATCGCCGCACCAGCCTCAATGGCTGCGAGGATCACGGCGCGCGTGGTCGCAAGGTCGGGATCGCCGCAGGTTACGTAGGCGACAAGGGAAGGCTTGGCTTCGAAGTGAAAGGGCACAAGGCATTGTAGATTGCAGAGGTCAGATTGCAGAAGTTGGCGCGAGCAAAAGCACGTGGTATCCCCCTATACACGGTTCATTCAGGAGATTCTGGAACAGACCGTACGGCGGCTAGGTAGGAAGTGAGCCCAGGTTAGCGCCCAACGAACGGGCGCGAACCTGGGGCACACGGCTCCTGATTACGCTTGACGTAACGCATAACGACGACTAAAATGAATTCGAGTGATTCTTGGCTATCGGGACAAGAGAACTCGGGACTTCGCTGACGGCAAGCGGGTGAAGGCATTCTCCGGCTTTGAAAAGTCCGCTCGTCTCAAGCTCGACCGGGTGGAAGCGGCTACCTCGGTTCGAGATCTGGTGGCGCTTCCCGGCAATCGCTTCGAGGCTCTGGCAGGTGAGCGAAAGGGTCAATACAGCATTCGCATCAATGATCAGTGGCGAATCTGCTTTGAATGGACGGCAGGGGCAACTGGGCCGTCGAAGGTGGAGATTGTTGACTATCACTGAAGGGGTATCACAATGGGAATGATGGCGATTCATCCGGGCGAGCATCTGGCGGAGGAACTGAAGGAACTCAAGATGAGCGCGGCGGAGTTGGCGCGTCAAATGAATGTTCCGACGAATCGGGTCACGCAAATCCTGAACGAAACGCGAGCAATCACAGGTGATACGGCGCTGCGCCTAGCTCATTTCTTTGGCACGAGTCCGGAGTTTTGGCTGAATTTACAGAGTCTTTACGAGTTGCGAGTTGCGCAGAAGAGGGTGGGGAAATCCATCCAAGGACTTCCCAGGCTCGAACGGCGCGATTTGATTCGGGCATGACGCAACCCCCGAGCCGATCCCAGGTTAGCGCCCAAAGGACGGGCGCGAACCTGGGGCACGAGGTTAATCCAATTTTAGGTTTTCCCGCAAAATTCCAATATCTTTATCTCCGCGCCCGGAGATGTTGACGATCACGATTTCTGACTTTTTCATCTTCGGGGCGCGTTTGATGACTTCGGCAACGGCATGCGCGGATTCGAGAGCGGGAATGATTCCTTCAGTTCGAGCCAGGAGCATGGTTGCTTCCAGAGCTTCCGTGTCTGACGCGGGAACATATTCAGCGCGCCCTGAGTCTTTGAGCATCGCGTGCTCTGGGCCAATCGACGGATAATCCAAGCCGGCCGAGACGGAGTGGGTGAGCGCGATCTGTCCCGACTTATCTTGCAGCACGTAGGAGTATGTTCCCTGTAAGACTCCGGGAGATCCTCCGCGGAAACGAGCTGCGTGGTCGCCTAGCGTGGTGCCACGACCTCCGGCTTCGACGCCGATGAGCTTCACTTTCTTGTCTTTGATGAAGTCGTAGAAGATGCCGATGGAATTCGAGCCTCCGCCGACACAGGCGATTATGGCGGTGGGGAGTTTGCCTTCGGCTTTCTGAATTTGCAGGCGGGCTTCGCGCCCGATGACGCGATGGAAGTCGCGGACCATGGTCGGATAGGGATGCGCTCCGAGGACGCTGCCGAGCAGATAGTGCGTGGTGCGGACGTTGGTGACCCAGTCGCGCATGGCTTCGTTGATCGCATCTTTAAGGGTGCGCGAACCGGAATCGACGCCGCGAACTTCGGCTCCGAGCAGGCGCATGCGGAAGACGTTGAGTTCCTGACGCCGCATGTCTTCGGTGCCCATGTAGACGACGCATTCGAAGCCGAGCAGGGCGCAGACTGTGGCGGTGGCGACTCCGTGCTGGCCAGCGCCGGTTTCCGCGATGACGCGGTGCTTGCCCATGCGTTCGACGAGCAGAGCCTGGCCGAGACAGTTGTTGATCTTGTGCGCGCCAGTATGTAGGAGGTCTTCGCGCTTGAGATAGATTTTCGCGCCACCGAGTTTCGCGGTTAGACGACGAGCGAAGAACAAAGGAGTTGGACGTCCAGCGAAGGTCTTCAGAAGTAGATCGAGCCGCTGCTGGAATTTCTTATCACGCTTCGCCTTCTCGTATTCGCGCTCCAGTTCATCGAGCGCAGCCATAAGCGTTTCGGGAACGTAGCGGCCTCCGTAGACGCCGAATCGCCCGGCTGTGGCTGCGTCTGGCCGAAGTTTCCCGGCCGACTTCGCGCGCGACTTTTTTGTGACTGTTGCTGCGGCCATTCTCAGGTTGCCTCTTCCTCTTCTTCCATGGCGCGGACGGCTTTGATGAAAGCTCGAATTTTGCGGTGGTCTTTCTTTCCCGGTTCGGTTTCGACGCCGGAAGAAACGTCGACGCCCCAGGGATGAAGGAGATGAATCGCCTCCTGCACATTGCCCGGACGCAAGCCGCCGGCAACGATCAGTTTGCTGATGCTGTTGATGATTCCGGCCCAAGGCTGGACGCGTTCCCAGTCGAACTTCTGTCCTGTGCCTCCGCGCTTTTCGGCGGTCGAAGAATCGAGCAGAACGCCGGAGACGACGCCAGGACGAAAGCCGTGGGTTTCGAGAAAGAGGTCGCCATTTTCGGCGACGTGGATTTTGTGAACACGCTTACCTTTGTAGGCTTCGTCCTTTTCGACGAGGCCAACGGCTACGGGATCCCATCCCACGGATTGTCCGGCGGGCACATCGAAAACTTTTGCGGACCAGGCACGAAAGATGGTCGGGCGGCCTGATCCGTTGGCGAGCCGATTGAAGAGCGCGCGGCTGAAATCGACGTCTTCGTCGCCACTTAGCTGTACGGAGGTGAGTCCGGCTTGCTTGACGCAGTCGCGCACCGCGTCTACCGGCTCGTTGACGAAGACCCCGACTTTTTCTATTTTGGCCGGCAATTTGGCGATGATCGAGCGGGCATTCTCTATGGTGACGTGGCGCGGGCTCTTTTTATAGAAGACGAAGCCGACCGCGTTCGCGCCGGCTTCAGCGGCGGCGAGCGCGTCGTCGAGGTTCGTGATCCCGCAGATTTTGATCCAAGTCATAGGAACGGCTGTCAGCTCTCGGCTGTCAGCTTTCAGTTAAATCAATCAGCCACTCACTTCTACTCTTGCTTCTTGCAATAGCTTCTTCAGTGCTTCGCCTGGGCGGTCGGCTTTCATTAGTGATTCGCCTATCAGAAATGCTTCATAGCCGGCGGATCGCAAGCGGGCCAGGTCGGCTCCGGAATGGATGCCGCTCTCGGCTACGCGCACGCAGGTGTCTGGCATTTTGTCGATCAGGCGTAATGCGGTGTCGAGATCGACTTCGAAGTTGCGCAGGTTGCGGCTGTTGATGCCGATCATGTTACATCCGGCGTCGAGTGCGCGTAGCAGTTCTTCCTCGTCATGAGCTTCGCACAAAACGTCGAGGCTGTGCGATGCGGCGCTCTTGGTGAGCGAGATGAGATCTTTCTGATCAAGCGCGGCGACAATCAAAAGGATGGCATCGGCGCGATTTGCTCTGGCCTCGACGATTTGGAATTCATCGACGATGAAGTCTTTGCGCAGGCAGGGCAGGGAATTGGCGAGAGAGGCTTGATTCAGGTAGTCCAGTGATCCCTGAAAAAAGGGTTCGTCGGTCAATACAGAGAGCGCCGCTGCTCCGGCTTGCTCGAGCTCGGGCGCCAATGCGGACGGGTCGAAATCCTTGCGGATCAAGCCTTTTGAGGGCGAAGCTTTCTTCAGCTCAGCGATGACGGCGATTCCCTGGTGAGCCGCGCGTGCGATCTGTTTGCGGAATCCGCGGGGTGTGTACGCGGCTGCAGCGCTCTCGAGTGACTCCGGGGCAGTCTTTTGACGCCGCGCAAATAGGCTCTTGCGAGTGGCAGCGACAATGGAGTCAAGTGAGGCGGGCATAGCAGAGGTTTAATTATACGGAAGCGTTCGACATCGGGTCATCCAGCGGGTGCGTCGTCAGGAAATTGAGATGAGGAGTCTTCATCGACCCAATCACGCGGTGCGCGACTACGGGTTTCTCCTCATTGACCCGCTTCGGTTGAGGTGTTATAAACGAGTGTTTTGTTTGTCGGCTTGTGGTGTCTGGATGGGCTACAGCCGATGCAAGTTCTTCGACGCGGCCAAATCGGCACTCTTTCTTTTATTGCTATGCCTTGCGGTGGAAGCGCGTTCGGGAACTTCGGTGGCACTGTCGCCCCGGAGCAAGATCACACGTTGTGACCCCTGAATAGGATCCTTAGGAGGATTGAATGCGCACTTGGAACGCTAATCTTGCGTCTGTGGGACGCTGGTTCGTAAAGGAATGGTTTGCGAAGATTTTCGCGCCATTAACGGTTCTGTTTTTGGCCTCTGCGTCGGCACTGGCGCAACCCGCCGAAGAAGGCGGCGAGGCGGCTCTGAAACTGCCGGATCTGTCTTCTGTTTCCTTTCTCGGTGTCGATGGACATCGGCTGCTGATGATCGGTCTACTGTTCTGCGTTTTCGGCCTGGGCTTCGGCATGTGGATCTTCATGCGGCTGAAAAACCTGCCTGTGCATCGCTCGATGCGTGAGATTTCAGAATTGATTTACGAAACCTGTAAAACCTATCTGATCACGCAGGGCAAATTCCTGATGCTCTTGTGGGCATTCATCGCGGCGATCATCGTTCTTTATTTTGGGGTGCTCCGGCATTTCGAGATTCCGCGGGTGGTGATCATTCTTGTGTTTAGTCTGGTGGGAATCGCGGGTTCTTATGGTGTGGCGTGGTTTGGAATTCGCGTGAACACCTTCGCGAATTCGCGGACCGCGTTTGCGTCTCTGCCGGGTAAGCCTTATCCGGTTTATCAGATCCCACTCGAAGCGGGAATGTCGATCGGCATGATGCTGATCTCGGTCGAACTGCTGATCATGCTGTTCATCCTGCTATTTGTGCCGGGCGACTACGCGGGCCCGTGCTTTATCGGATTTGCGATTGGCGAATCGCTGGGAGCTGCGGCGCTACGTATCGCGGGCGGCATCTTCACCAAGATTGCCGACATCGGCGCCGACCTGATGAAGATTGTTTTCAAGATTAAAGAAGACGACGCCCGCAACCCCGGTGTGATCGCTGACTGCACCGGCGACAACGCCGGCGACTCAGTCGGGCCGTCGGCCGATGGCTTCGAAACCTACGGCGTTACCGGCGTGGCGCTGATCACGTTCATCCTGCTGGGAGTGAAGGAGCCGGCCGTCCAGGTTCAGTTGCTGGTTTGGATATTTGTGATGCGCATCATGATGCTGGTGGCGAGTGCTCTGGCGTATTTCATCAACAGTGCGATCGCGAGCGCCAAGTACGGCAAAGCGGACAAAATGAATTTCGAAACGCCGTTGACGTCACTGGTTTGGATCACGTCGATTGTTTCGATCGCTGCCACATACGCAGTTTCGTATCTCATCATCCCCACCCTAGGAGGAGACACCTCGCAGTGGTGGAAGCTGGCTTCGATTATCTCTTGCGGGACGTTGGCTGGCGCGGTGATTCCGGAATTGGTGAAGGCCTTCACATCGGTGGATTCGCGGCACGTGAATGAAGTGGTGACTTCGGCGAAGGAAGGCGGAGCATCGCTCGGAATTCTTTCGGGCTTCGTTGCTGGAAATTTCTCGGCGTACTGGCTTGGCCTGACCATGGTCGCGCTGATGTCGGTCGCGTACTTCTTCAGCCTTATGGGTCTGGCGATGGCGGCTACCATGATCGCCGCTCCGGTATTTGCGTTTGGTCTGGTCGCCTTCGGATTCCTGGGCATGGGCCCGGTGACGATTGCGGTCGATTCCTACGGACCGGTTACCGACAACGCGCAGTCTGTCTATGAGCTTTCGCTGATTGAGCAGGTGCCGAACATCAAGGCGGAGCTGAAGAAAGATTTCAATGTGGATGCGGATTTCGAGCGCGCCAAGGACCTGCTCGAAGAAAACGACGGAGCGGGCAATACCTTCAAGGCGACGGCCAAGCCGGTTCTGATTGGAACGGCAGTGGTCGGGGCTACGACGATGATTTTCTCCATCATCATGGCGCTGACGAACGGGCTTACCTCGAATGTGGAAAAGCTTTCGCTGTTGCACGCTCCATTCTTCCTGGGTCTGATCACCGGCGGAGCGATGATCTATTGGTTTACGGGTGCATCAACGCAGGCTGTTACGACTGGAGCATACCGCGCGGTCGAGTTCATCAAGGCCAACATTAAGCTTGATGGCGCGACCAAAGCGTCTGTGGCTGACAGCAAAAAGGTGGTGGAAATCTGCACGAAGTACGCGCAGAAGGGGATGTTCAACATCTTTCTTGCGGTCTTCTTTGGAACGCTCACGTTTGCTTTTATCGAGCCGTTCTTTTTCATTGGCTACCTGATCTCGATCGCGATCTTCGGCCTCTACCAGGCGATCTTTATGGCGAATGCGGGCGCTGCGTGGGATAACGCCAAGAAGATTGTCGAAACGAAGCTGAAACAGAAAGGCACTCCGCTGCACGACGCGACCGTGATCGGCGACACGGTTGGCGATCCTTTCAAGGACACCTCTTCGGTGGCCATGAACCCGGTGATTAAGTTCACGACACTATTTGGATTGCTGGCGGTCGAACTGGCAGTGTCGCTCACTCGTGATCAGGGCACGGGGCTGACGCACGGGCTGGCGCTGGCATTCTTTGCGGTGTCTGTGTTCTTCGTGTACCGGTCGTTCTACGGGATGCGGATCAGTTCGGAGTAGCACGATCGGAATAGCGTAAGAACAGCGGTTCTGTTGGATTTGGTGGGGACAGCCGAGAGCGGCTGTCCCTATTTTCTTGGGCGCGCCGAGACGCGATCACTGATCAGTATGCAGTTTTCATCTTGTCCTGAACGCTCTTGGCGAGCTTTTGAATCTCTTGCGCTTTCTTGATTACATCCAGGGAAAGGATGTTCGCGCCGCTTTTGTCGACGTGCTCTTTGAGTTCGGCGGTTAGAGCGACTAGTTTTTGGGTGTCGAGGCGCAATTGGTTTTGTCGTTCCACGATGAGGCGCGCGATCTGGTCCTGCTCTTGCTGACGTCGCGGTTCGCCGGCGCCATTGTTGTGAATCGCTTCGCGCTCAGCGGCGATCTGCTGAATTTCGGCGGCGTTGACGGTGGCTGGTTTCGATTGCGAACTTCCGATGGCAGACAATGTCAAACAAACGACGACAACAGCAACGTACTTCGATGCATACTTCAACATGGACCGGGCTCCCAGAGGTCGCCGGCGCAGTTTGCGAACGGCTGAGCATTGTTTAGCACGGTCGGCGTAGACTTCCGGTGCACAAAGGGCCGGTTCTTCTGACGAAGGTAACAAGACGGTGGAGTGAGTCGGTCCTATTGAGTCAGGTCTGGAGGCACAAAGCGGGATGCTTCACTCGCGCATAAGAAGTGACGCCCAGGTTAGCGCCCAAAGAACGGGCGCGAACCTGGGGCACCCCGATCAAAGCTCCCGGATCAGTTCTCCATCAGCGTGAAGTTTACTGTGACCTGGGTCTCCACGGCGACGGCGGCTCCGTTGAGCAAATAGGGGCGGTACTTCCATTGCTTCACCGCGTCTATGGCCGCCGGAGCCAGGAGGGGATGGCCGGAGATGAGTTCGAGGCTGGTCACGTCGCCGGTCTCGCTGATTTGAGCCTTCAGTGTGACGCGTCCCTGGATTCTTGCTTCCCGGGCGGACGGCGGATAAATGGGCTGTACCTTGGCTACGATCAGGCCCGCCGCGACGCCCTGACAAGTGCGGACGCGCTGTGCTGACGGTGAGCTTCCGGGGGCTGTCCAACCCTTCGTCGCGGGAGGGGCTTGAAGTGTTCCTGTCGCGGCAGACTTATCCTGTATAGCCTGCACGAGATCCTGCACGATCTCACCGCTCGTGAAGCAGGTCGCAGCCTTGCCGTCCGAGGACTGCCGTACTGTGCCGGATTCGTCGGAACAGTAGGCATGCTGACCCAGGTCCTGGGCCTCAGGCTCGGCCCCGATCCGATAGTGAGTGGGCTCGCAGTCGGAAATGGAGAAGGCGTAGCCATTCTTTTTTCCGGTGGCGAGTTGCTGGTCATAGAGGTAGGTGCCGAGGTAGGCGCCGCGCATGGAATTTCCTGAGCCGCCGGCTTTCGAGCCACCTAAGTCGGAAAGCTTGCAGGCATAGGAGCCTCGTGCCCGTTGATATAATTTCTCGGCCGAGACGATCGAACGTGTCGCCAAGAGCGACATCTGTTCATTCTGTCGCGCCCGGTCTTCTTCCAGAGCCTTCAGGAAACTGGGGTCGGCAATTGGAAAGCGCGCGGTGGCGTCAACTTCGTTCAGGCGCCAGATGTCGGATTCCATCTTCATGACAAAGGTGAATCGAAGAATTCTGGCGAAGAGTTTTTCCTCTTTTTCGCCCTTGGTCATGTGCAAGGCAAGTTCTATCTGATCCTCGCCGCCGACAAGGTCGTCGCGTTCCACGGTGATCTCGATTTCGTCGTCCACGCGGCCTGGCAGACCTTTGGACTTGAAAAGAGTCGGGCCCGCGTCAAAGGTCTCGACTCTAGCTCCTCCAGCTTTCGCCTGCATTGACAGCGCGGAAAATATTCCGCTAACCCTTTCACCATTTTCCTCACCTAGTTTGCCGAGAGCTCGTCGTGTGATATCGGGAAGGTGTTTTTCGAAGTGGCCGGGTGCTTCGCTAAAAAACATTTCGATCAGGGCCTGACGCGCGGTTTGGGGCGGAGGCAGCTGAGCCTGCGTAATGTGCGCAGAAAAGCTGGCGGCCAAAATGGCTAGCTTGGAAAGCTGAGACGAACAGCGCATATGATCTCCTGCGAAACAGCGGCCCTGAATCAGTTCTTGGAAACCCCAGCTTCTGAGAAAGTGCTCTTGGGAACGCAGGAAGAGTTTAGCAGCAACAGATTGCTGAGACAGTAAGTGGAGAGGGTATCTCGTGACGGCGGTAATTGGATGTCTTTATCAGAGCGGCGATCAGATTGGCGTTCTTGCGAGGGGCACTATGAACTGGATGCCATCCACATATCTTTCGTGAAGGCGTTCGTCATTGGTGACGAAGAGATCGACGTTGGCGCTAGCGGCGCAGGACAACTGGATGGCATCGGGAGCCTTGAGCGATCTTTCCGAGCGCAGAGTCGCATAGACTTTGGCAGCTTTCACGTCGAAGGCAATCATGATCGCCGCGGTCGCAATCGCATGTTCATACTTCCGGCAAAGTTCAGCGTCTTTCCGCTCTGCTGGTTTGACCAATATCTCGCCCAGTGTGAGTGTCGACGTTAGAAGTTGATCACCGCGGGCAAGCATCCTGGAACGAAGTTGAACGACAGCTTGTGAGAGCGCTCCGTAGTCTTCGAACAGATAGATGAAGAGGTTGGTGTCCCAAAAAACGCGACTCACTCCCAACCCTCGCGCAGGCGGCGGACATAGTCGTCGGCGTGCTCATCGGCCCAAAGAAGCTTGCCTGAACCCCGCAGGGAAAGCAGAGGATCCTCTTTCGAGGAATTGTTGGTCAGGGTCAGACACCAGTCTTGGTACCAACTGAGCAAACCGTTGTAGCCGTACGGGAGGTCTTCACGCTCCGGCGTGATCTTCGCGCCCTCGCGATCCGGATGGTAGGTATCGCCCTTGCGGAAGAGTCGTCGGCGTCCGGGACCGGTTTCTACCAACATGCGGTAACGGCCCGGATTGGGGGGCCGGTTCGCAACGCAGTGTTGGATGACATGAACGTAGACACCACGACGAGGAGGTTTGTGCAGTCCTTCTCGCTCGGCACGTTGCACGATCTCTTCGACGGCGAAATCGGGGGCTTCTGGATGGTCGCGATGGAGTTGGGCGGTGGCGATCCAAACTTCGTCTGCCACTTTGAGGGCGATCTCAGTCGCTGTGTGCGCCATGGTTTGGGCTTGGTGCTCCCGCCTTCATATTACCAAGTAATTATGTAATATCAATACAATTATAGTCTAAAATTCCCAAGAGACAAGAAAAAAGGCGACGACCAAATGGCCATCGCCTTTGTTTTTATAGATTTGCCTGCTTGCTAGAGCGGTTCGCTAAAGCTGGCTCATTTTTGCCAAAAACTCGCTGTTCGTTCCGGCTTTGGCCAGGCGCTCGATCAGCAACTCCATGGCTTCGACGGGAGACAGGGGATTCAGCACCTTGCGAAGGACCCAGATGCGCTGCAAGTCTTCTTTCGGGATCAGCAGCTCTTCTTTACGCGTGCCGGAGCGCTGAATATCGATCGCCGGGAAGGTACGCTTATCGACCAACTTGCGGTCGAGAATGATTTCCGAGTTGCCGGTGCCTTTGAATTCTTCGAAGATCACGTCGTCCATTCTGGAACCGGTGTCGATCAGGGCGGTGGCAATAATCGTCAAAGATCCGCCTTCTTCGATGTTGCGGGCCGATCCAAAGAATCGCTTTGGACGTTGCAAGGCGTTCGAATCGACGCCGCCGGAGAGCACTTTGCCCGAGGGCGGTACGATGGTGTTGTAGGCGCGGGCGAGACGAGTAATCGAATCGAGCAGGATGACTACATCGCGCTTGTGCTCGACGAGCCTCTTGGCTTTTTCGATCACCATTTCCGCGACTTGTACGTGGCGGGCGGCTGGTTCGTCGAAGGTGGACGAAATGACCTCGCCTTTGACCGAGCGCTGCATGTCGGTGACTTCTTCGGGGCGCTCGTCGATGAGGAGCACCATCAACACGACTTCCGGATGATTGGCGGTGATCGAGTTGGCCACATTTTGCAGCAGCATGGTTTTGCCGGCCCGGGGAGGCGAAACGATCAGACCGCGCTGTCCCTTGCCGAGGGGCGTCAGCAGATCCATGACGCGGGCGCTGATATTTTCGCGTGTCGTCTCGAGCTTCAGACGTTCCTGCGGATAGAGCGGCGTCAGGTTGTCGAACAGAATCTTGTTGCGCGCTTCGTCGGGCGACTCGAAATTGACCGCCTCGATCTTTACCAGCGCGAAATACTTTTCGCCTTCATGTGGAGGCCGCACCTGTCCGCTGATGGTGTCGCCGGTTTTGAGGTCAAACTTGCGGATTTGCGACGGCGAAACGTAAATGTCGTCGGGGCCGGGCAGGTAGTTGTAATCGGGAGAGCGGAGAAAACCGTAGCCGTCAGGCAGGATTTCCAATACGCCTTCGGCAAAGATGTGTCCTTCTTTTTCGCTTTGCGCCTGCAGGATCTTGAAGATAAGGTCCTGTTTGCGGAGTCCGCTGGCGCCCGGCAGCTCCAAGGATCGGGCGATCTTGGTCAGCTCGGTGATGTTTTTTTCTTTCAGTTCAGCAATGGTCATATTTACCTACGTGGATTGATTTTCTTCGGGAGGGATTGAATTTTCTCTCGCGGGGGTTAATGCTTTGCCGCCGTGCGGGCACACGGCGGAGCTGCTCAAGCAGCTCGCCGTTGTGCTTCGGCAAAGTTTTCTGGTTCGCTCAGGATGTCATGACGTTCCGCATCGGCGATCTTGTCAAAAACATCGTTCATGGTTTCCTGAATGCGGGTGTTCGGCTTATGAAACTTCCGGGTCGCTTTGGAGGCGAGCTGGCAGAGCATATACCGGTTCCGCAAAGTATGTAGAGCGTCAAATACACGATCAGAGCGCATTGTATGTCGTTCTCCTTCAACAGGAATGTTTTAAGGCTGCGAATCCCATCATCCCCTGCTGGGTGACAGGCGCCTAGGCTAGCCGAGCAGAAATTCAGGCCAGATTCAACGGAATCAGGTTCAAAGGGATTTGCCAGAATCTCTAAAAATAGATGCCCCACCCTACCTGAAAGTTGCTCAATTCTTTAAGGAGTTCCACAACGCAGGCGGAGGTTCTCTGGGACGGCCCGAAACACGGCTTTCATGTCCTGAGAACGCCTAAGTATAACAAACCGCTAGGGCAGGTCAAGAACAATCTGCTGCCGGGAAGGTTACCCGGCAGGTGCCTATTTTAAGGCGTTCAGGCGTGCCGAGAGCCGCGATTTGTAGCGCGAAGCGGTGTTTTCGTGCAGAACACCCTTCTGAATTGCCTTGTCGAGCGCCGATACCGTTTCACGGTAGGTCTGGCCAGCGGCGGCCTTGTCGCCCTTTTCCAGGCTCTCGCGCAGAGTACGCAGCGCGGTGCGCAGGGTTGAAGTATTGGCGCGATTGCGGGCGGTCCGCTTCGTGGTCTGACGGGCGCGCTTGAGCGCCGAAAAATGATTAGCCATGCTGCTTGATTACCTTTGTTTGTCCTGGAATGCACCAGGAGGATATTCCGGTGGGAACCGAAGCTATGATTCTACGGGAGCAAGTTGCCTTGGGTCAAATAGATATATGAGTCCGCTACATATATGAGTGCGCCGGTCACGCCGCTGGAGCGGATGAAGGTGTTGATCAACTCCTCGACTCCGATCGTCATCATGGAGACGGTGGAGGAGATGCGCGCGCTCGCCCTGGTGCGAGCGGCTTGCTCGGAGTTGAGCCTCGCGGTTTTCGAATGGACGATTGCCGACGGGCTATGCCGCTCGGGCAGCGGCGCGCCTGCTCCTCAGGCCTCATTTCAGACCGGAGGTCCGGCGCGGCTTCCACAAGGCAATAGCGAAGCGGAGCGGCTGATGCGAGCGGTGATGTCATCGCCTGCCGCCGATGCCGGAGCGGCTCCAAGATCGGCCGTCTACAACACTACCGATCCCGTGCAAGCGCTCGCCAACCTCGAATCGATGACCATCGAAGCCGTTTTCGTGCTCAAAGATTTCCATCGGCACATGGAGAACCCAGTCGTCGTCCGGCGCCTGCGCGACGTTGGGCAGAAGTTCTTAGCCAATCGCAGAACGCTGGTCCTAACCGCCCCTGCCATCGAGATGCCTCCTGAGCTGGTGAGCCTTGTTGAATTTCTTGACCTCCCTCTGCCGGACAAAGATCGTCTCCGCGAAATCATCCGCGAAACCTATACTCGGCTTGCTGGCAACCACACCCTGAAGCTCCAACTCGATTCAAACGGAGTCGACGCCATGGCGGCCAATCTTCGCGGCCTGACTGAAGAGACGGCGGAACGCGCTATCTCGCAAGCCGTGGTGGGACGCCTCGCACTTTCTCCGGATTGCGTCACCGACGTGCTCGACGCCAAGAAAGCCATGCTGAAGCGCTCTGAGATGGTGGAATTTGTCGACTCCACCGATACTTTGGCGAGCGTTGGAGGACTGGAGAATCTGAAAGGCTGGCTCGCGCAACGTCAAGGCGCCTGGGACGACGGCGCGTTGAAGTTCGGCCTCGAAGCCCCCAAGGGCGTCATTATTCTGGGCGTGCAGGGCTGCGGCAAGAGTCTCTGTGCACGGGCTGTGGCCGGAGAGTGGAAGCTTCCACTGGTCAAGTTCGACACCGCGGCGGTCTACGATAAATTCATCGGAGAGACGGAAAAACGGATTCAGAAGGTTTTCAAAGTCGCTGAAGGCCTCGCTCCGTGTGTCTTGTGGATCGACGAACTGGAGAAGGTCTTTGCCGGAAGCGGCCCGGATTCGGCCTCGGCGGATGCTGGTGTTTCGTCGCGATTGCTGGCGTCGTTTCTATCGTGGATGCAGGAGCGGAAGTCTCCTGTCTTCGTTGCCGCTACTTGCAACAACGTGACCGTGTTGCCGCCGGAGTTGATCCGCAAGGGGCGCTTCGATGAACTTTTCTTTGTCGACCTGCCGAATGAGGCGGAGCGTAAACAGATATTTTCTATTCAACTGAGCCGGCGGAAGCGCAATCCGGCGGACTTTGATTTAGAGCGGGTCGCTGCGGCTTCCAAAGGCTTTTCTGGAGCGGAAATTGAATCCGCGGTGCAGACTGCGCTTTTTGCGGCGTTTGCGCGCAAGCAGGAACTGAGTACGGACGATCTGCTGACGGCGCTTGGCAGCACCGTGCCGTTGTCGATTACGCGAGCTGAGGAGATTGCTCAATTGCGGAACTGGGCACAGCATCGGGCGGTGTGGGCTAGCCTCCAAGAAGCCAAGGCCGAAAGAATGTGAGATCGAAACTGAAATACGTATTGCCCTTGGCGCAGATGGTGCTGGCGCTCGGCCTGCTCAAGCGGTCTGAGTTATGGTACGCGGCCATAATGAGAGTCTCGGATTCTCCCGGAGTATCTCCAGCATTTAGGCTTTTGATCGCAATCAACGCCCCTTTGGCGTTGCCGCGACTGTTGCTAGGGTTCCGATACTTGCCAAACCAGTGGGATAACCTGCTGTTGATCTCGGGGGTTGGCTGCCTGTGGTACTGGGTGATATTGAACATCGACTCCTGGCAACTGCGGAGGGTAGTTGTTATGTTCGCATGGAAACCCATGCGATTAGCCGGGGATCTGATTCTCGTGCTCACCGGTGTTTTTTGGGGGATGTCTGTTTACAACGACCTGGATGTCAGAGCGATCATCCACGGTTCGGTTAGCCAAGTCCTCCGTGACTGCTATCCTCGAACCTGGCAGGATGCGTCGTGGTGTATTGCCGCGACGACTTGTCATCTAACTTGGTCAGTTGTGTTGATTTATTTTTTTGGGCGGGACTTCATTCACTGCATTCGCGGTAAGGACCCGGCTGGCCCGAACTAATCTCCGGTGTGCTTTCCTTCCGTGGACTTGCCCGTCGCGCGTCACTTCAATCCAATATCCCCGCCACCTGTTGAGCGTCCTCCCACTCCTCTTTCAGGCCCAACAGGCCCATCCATTTCTGCAAATAGGCGTGGTCTAGCGCGTCCCATCGCATCTTCAAGATTGTCGCTGCGTCTTCAATCTGTCGGCGCGAGTGCGCGAGCTTTGCCCATTCGAGCTTGGAAATGATCACCTCTTCGGCGCTTGAACGAACAGCGGGACATCACTAAGGCTGACTCGCTGATGACGACTGAATTCCTCTTGGCTGAAGGCGCGCGACTTGCGGATAATCAAGTCAATCTTCCAGCCTGTCGCCAAGTCGATCACATTGAACATGGACTGCCGGTTGCAAGCTTCCAGGGCGGTATCCAAATCGGCGTAGTATTCGCTGTTTGACAACGCTTCTATGAAGGCTCGCAATTGTGCCGGGGTAGCTTCAATTACGAAATCAATGTCCTGTGTGGATCGCAGCACACCGTAGTGGGCACTGGCAAAAGACCCAGTGAGCATATAGCTAATGCCAGCTCGGTCGAGCGCAGATGAAATTCTTCGAAAGACGTCGGAAACGCTCATTGCAGCCCGGGCGGCAACGGCGCGGGCAGAAATGCCAGCCGCAATAGTTCGCGGGCGAGCTGAGCCTCCGTCCACTCCGGATGATCACGTCGAATCCCTTCCCGCGCTAAATGACGCGCGAACATACTCATCTCATAAGCGGGCGACAGGCGCTGCTCTCCCGACATGGAGCGTTGAATCTCTATTTGCCGAGCCTGCGCCTCTGGGGTTGTATCGGTGATTGCCACGAGGACCGTCCCGGTCAAAAATGTTAGCACGAGTTCAGCGGCGCGTAGCTGAGAGTTGGGCGGGTCGATAGCGCATAGTTCTGGGCTTAGGTCTTGCGCAACCTTCCAGTTTCAGCGCAATCTCATACCCATGCCAGAACTGCCCGATGTCGCTGCCTATATTCGTGCTCTCGAACCGCGCATCGTCGGGCAGCCTTTGCAGCGAATACGGCTAACAAGCGCCTTTCTGTTGAGAACGGCGCAGCCTCCGCTGGCGAGCGTTGAAGGGCGTACCGTTCGCGAGCTTCGGCGGATCGGCAAGCGGATCGCGATTGGATTCGACGGCGATCTTGAGTCCGAACTCTGGCTCGCACTCCATTTGATGATTGCGGGGCGGTTACACTGGCGGGCACCCGATGCGAAGTTGGCGGGTCGTCAGAATCTGGCGGCCTTCGATTTCCCGAACGGTTCGCTGGTGCTGACCGAGGCTGGCACAAAACGGCGCGCGTCGTTGCATCTTTTCAGCTCCGAGGCGGAGTTGAACGCGCTCGACCCCGGCGGAATCGACATTTTTACGAGCGACGTCAAATCTTTCAACGCGGTGCTGGCCGCCGAGAATCACACTCTCAAGCGAGCGCTTACCGACCCGCGGCTGGTCAGTGGAATTGGAAATGCGTATTCCGACGAGATCTTGCACGCGGCGCAGCTCTCCCCGATCGCACTGACGCAGAAGCTTGCTCCGGAAGAATGGGAGAGGCTTTATTCTGCGGCGCAAAGTACGCTGAAGCTTTGGGTGGACCGGCTTGGCGCAGAAGCCGAAATCAGCTTTCCAGAAAAGGTGACTGCATTTCGCAAGGATATGGCGGTCCACGGGCGCTATGGCGAGCCCTGCCCGAGGTGCGGCGAAAAGGTTTTGCGGATCCGCTATGCCGACAAAGAAACAAACTATTGCGCCCGATGCCAGACCAACGGGAAAGTTCTCGCCGATCGAAGTTTGTCACGACTCCTGGGATCAGACTGGCCGCGCACCCTGGACGAATTGGAAGCGCTGAAGCGGCAGTAAGGGAACCCTGCGTAAGTGAACGCGCGTCCCCCAGCGGCTAAAGCCGCGTCTGTGGAGGCCTTGGGCGGCACGGCTGAAGCCGTGCCCTTCCACGGTGGTTCATGATTCGACTTAATCCTCTAGAACTCCTACTCCTATCTTCATTTTGCACGGAACGATTCGTGGATGTCATTGGTCCGTCACGGCATCCGTCGGCCACGTCGTCCGCCATGTCGTTCGTCCCGCCATTGACTCGCTCGCTTGCCCGCGCTAGGCTTTAGGCAATGCTTGTCTTCCGCCCCGTGGTTGGGGTGCGCAATCCGGTCCGCTCCACTTCCTCGCCAAGCTTTTTGCGTGCAAAAATCCCCGGTTCGGGATTGTCCGAAGCCGGTTGCCAACCTTATCGTGAGCACCCACATCGCACAGTGAGCCCTGTTGAAGCTGCTGGAGGCGGCGCCATATCAGCTGAATGAAAAAAAATATTGAACTCAGCCCTAACATCGAGACCTTGTTCGGCACGCGCGATGAAAATCTCCATGTGCTTGAAGACGGCCTGAACATCAATATCGATCTCCGCTCGGACCGCATTGAACTTGAGGGCGCGCCCCGCGACGTGGCCCGCGCCGAGCAATTGTTTGCCGACTACGAACATCTACGAAAGTCTGGTCATCAGTTCGTCAATGGAGACTTGAGCAGCATGTTGCGCGTCGTGGTCAGCGATGCGAACGCTACCTTGCGCGGGCTCGCCGAAGCCGGACGCCAGCGCTCGTTTGGACGGCGTACCGTCCAGCCGAAGAGCCCCAATCAGCGGCGCTATCTCGAAGCCATCGAGCACCACGATATGGTGTTTGGGGTTGGGCCGGCTGGCACGGGCAAAACTTATCTCGCGGTGGCGATGGCGATCTCGGCGCTGCTGAATAAGCAAGTCAACCGGATTATTCTGGCGCGGCCCGCGGTCGAGGCTGGCGAACGTCTCGGATTTCTGCCCGGCACTTTGCAGGAGAAGATCGATCCTTATCTGCGTCCGTTATACGACGCGCTGTTTGACATGCTCGAGCCCGAGCGCGTCGAGCGCTATCTCGAAAAGAATGTAATTGAGATCGCACCCATCGCCTTCATGCGCGGGCGGACGTTGAACGATTCATTCGTGATCCTCGACGAAGCGCAGAACACGACCTCGGAGCAGATGAAGATGTTTGTCACGCGGCTGGGGTTCGGTTCGAAGGCAGTGATCACTGGCGACGTGACGCAAATCGACTTGCCGAACGCCCGCCGCAGCGGCCTGATTGAAGCGGTCGACATTCTACAGGGCGTCAACGGGCTGGCGTTCGTGCACTTCGACGAAAGCGACGTCGTTCGCCATCACCTGGTGCAGAGGATCATCCGTGCCTATGACGAGCACAAGACGAAACTGGCGGAGCAGCAATTGTCGCTGCTGGAACCGAAGCCAGTCGCGCCGGCACCCGTCACCGATGAGCCACGTTTGCGCAACTAAAACTGATTGTCATCTGGAGCGAAGCGAGGGAATTGTATTTTCTTTATTTTCTTTTCGTGCTCGGGAGAAGCCGTACCTTCACGTCACTTTATTTTTATTTCTGTCACTCTGGATGACAACACGGTGAAAGCTTGGTCATCTTTCAAAAGCGCGTCGCGGATTTGAGTGAACTGGCCCTGGATCGTTTCGTGGCTCGCGCTCGTCGCGCTGCGGCAGTGAAGGGAGTGATCAACGTCCTGCTGACTTCAAGCGCCGAGATGAAAAGGCTGAACCGGCGTTTCCGCGGAAAAGACCAGCCGACGGATGTGCTCTCGTTCCCCGCCGAACCAGACCTCCGCAAAAATCTTGCCGGGGAGATTGCCATCTCGGCCGACATCGCAACGAAAAACGCGCAGTCTTTGGGACATTCCCCGGCCGACGAGGTTAAGATTCTGGTGTTGCATGGGGCACTGCATTTGCGCGGCTACGATCACGAGAGCGACGACGGACGGATGGAGCGGCGCGAGAAACAGCTGCGCGCGAAACTACGACTTCCGCCTGGCTTGATCGAAAGAGCCGCAATCACTGCGCGGAGAAAGCGCTAGCATGATCGGTGCCAGCATCGCGCTCGCATTGCTATTTGGCCTGTTGACTCTGGTCTCCTATGTTGACCGTCTTTATCAGGAGATCGGCAAATTTCTCTCGCGCGATTTTCAGGACAACATCGATGCTTTCGAGCAGATCGTCGAGCCGCGTCTTGGAGCGACGCGCGAGCGGGCGGCACTGTCGATGGCAATCCTGACGCAACTGGTCACGGCGGCAATTGCCATGATGGTCGGCTTCACCGTGTTTCGCGACCGCGCCTGGAGCATTTACGAAGTCCTCGAGGCGACTCTAAGTCTGGTGTTGATCGTTATCATCTTCAATCGCCTGCTTCCGTTCGTCTTTTTCTCGCGCACTCAGGGACGATGGCTTGGGCACTGGGCAATCATATTGCGGACGTTGATTTATCTCGTGCTGCCTGTGACCCTGGTTCTCGGTTTCTGCCAATCGGTCGCGGCGCTGACGCGCGAGCACGCCGACGCGACGCCGGAGACTTCGTCTGAGGCCGTCGACGCCCTGATTGAAGCGGGACAGGAAGAAGGCATCATTCAGGAAGGCGATCGCGACCTGATCCAGTCGGTGGTGGAATTCAGCGGCAAGACGGTTCGCGAAGCGATGAAGCCGCGGCCCGAGATCGTTGCTGTTCCGGCTGATTATTCCGTGGAACAGATCGTCGAATTGCTCCGAGTGAAGCCCTTCTCGCGCATCCCCGTGTACGAAGGTTCGATTCACAACATCAAAGGCATTCTGCATACGCAGGATGTGTTGCAGGTTCCCGACTCTGAAGCGCGGACGCGGACGGTCGCGACGCTGATGCGCAAGGACGTTTACTTTGTTCCGGAGAGTAAGTTGGTGAGCGACCTGTTGCGCGAAATGCAGCGGAGCAACGTCCGCATGGCGATTGTCGTTGATGAATATGGAGGCGTCGCGGGCCTCGTCACCATTGAAGATCTGGTCGAAGAAATCGTTGGCGAAATCGGCGATGAGCACGAAAAAGCGCAAGTCGTCCAGGAGAACGATCACTCGTATGTCGTTCCGGGCAACATGGATGTCGATCGCCTCGATGAGCTTTTTGGGCTGAGACCGGAAGGTCACGAATCGTCCACGATTGCGGGGCTGGTCAGCGAGATTGCCGGCAGAATCCCAAAGAAAGGTGAGGTCATCGAAGACGAGGGGCTTCGGTTTGAAGTCCTGGATTCGACCGATCGTCGAGTCGAGCGGGTGCGGATTACTGCCGCCGAACCGAAGCAGATGAAGTTGATTTAGAGGCTGAGATGAGGCCAATGAAGTCAGGCAAGCGAATTCGACTGACGGAGCGGCAATTCTCCCGGATTGCGCGTGCGCTGGCCGACCCGCGGCGTTACAAGATATTCAAGCAGGTGGCGGCGAGCAGTTGCGCGGCGTGTACTGAACTGCGCGCGAAACAACCGATTAGCGCGGCCACGCTTTCGCATCATTTGAAGGAACTGAAAACGGCGGGACTGATTGAGATCGTCCGCCAAGGCAAATTCGCCAATCTGACGTTGCAGCGCAATGTTTTACAGGCCTACGTGGACCAACTCGCCGAAATTTAGTTTCCTCCTTTGAATCTTTCCGAGCGGCTGATCATCAATTACACGGTCGTTAGTGAAGCGATCATCGATTAGATGATCATCGAAATGTAAGAAATGTCGAAACGAAGATATTCGAATGGAGGAATTATGAGCAGACTTTCGAATCGAGTCGCAGTGGTGACGGGCGCCTCCAAAGGCATTGGGGCCGGAATCGCAAAAGGGTTAGCCGCTGAAGGCGCGTCAGTGGTTGTGAATTATTCGTCCAGCAAGGACGGTGCGGAACGCGTGGTTGCCGATATCAAGGCGAAGGGCGGCAAAGCCGTTGCCGTGCAGGGCGATGTGGCGAAGGCCAAGGATGTGCAACGGATTTTCGCGGAAACCAAAAAAGCGTTTGGCAGGCTCGACGTGCTGGTGAATAATGCCGGTGTCTACGAGTTCGCCCCGATCGAGCAAGTGACCGAAGAGCAGTTCCACCGGCAGTTCAATACGAATGTGCTTGGACTGATTCTGGCGACGCAAGAGGCGGTCAAGCATTTCGGCACGGAGGGCGGCAACGTCATCAATATCAGTTCGGCCGTCACTTCGATCACGCCTCCGACTACCTCCGTTTACACCGCAACAAAAGGTGCGGTCGATGCCGTGACCAGGACGCTTGCGAAGGAGCTCGGCCCACGCAAGATTCGCGTCAACTCGATTAACCCGGGAGTGGTCGAAACCGAAGGCACGCACAGTGCGGGAGTCATCGGCGGAGACTTCGAGAAGGGCGCTGTGGCGCAGACGCCATTGGGCCGCATCGGGGTCACGGACGACATCACGCCAATCGCCGTCTTTCTCGCGTCCGCTGATTCCGGATGGATGACGGGCGAGACGCTGCTGGCTTCCGGTGGTATGCGGTAATTGGCCTCGATTTAGAACTTTGAAAACGGGCCGAGCGTTGCTTTAGTGTTACCTCAGCAATGGCTCGGCCTTTCTGTCATTTGAGTCTCAAAGTGAAGATGTCGTCTTCAAAGATTGCGTTGACGCCGGTCCCGGTCACGAGCAGATTGCCGAACGGATCGACGACCGCATCGGTCACCTCGTTCGCTAGCGCAAAGCGACTCTCGAATATCTCTTTTCCTTTCGGAGTCAACTTCGTGATCAGGTAATTGGAGTTGAACGAACCGGCGATGAATGCATGCCCGACGGAATCGGAGACGATCTTTCCCGTTGCTGTGATTGGGGTGAGCCAAATCTGGGCCCCCGAAGGCCGAATTTTCGAGGCGGTAGTGCTGGTCACGGTGCCAAAATTGACGACTTGCCCCGTCAGCAAAATATTCCCAGAAGGATCAAGCGCCACCGAAGTGCCGCCAGCCCCATTCCTACTTAGCACAAACACAAGATTGCCATTGTTGTCGTATTTCACGGTGAACGGCATGGCTAGTCCTTCGGGAGGATTTGTCGCTCCAGTCGCGTAAACGCTGCCGCTACCATCAATGGCCAAACCTCCTGGGATCTGAGATTCGTTTGCCACGGCGCTGAAATCCTTTGCCCAGAGCAGATTGCCACTCGGGTCGTATTTCGCAACCGTCATGTTGTTAGTTAATTTCGCAAGAGAGTTGCTGGTTGTGCCCAGTACGATCGGACTCCCGAGGGAATCCAGTTGCATATCGGTGACCCTACTGTCGTCGCCCGCAATGCCGGTGTGGTGTTGTTCCCAGAGAACCTGACCGGTGCTCGAATATTTGACGAGAACCCACACGAGGGATGTTCCGCCTCCGCCACTGCCGGCCGCATAAATGTTGCCCGATTGATCGATGGCCAGCGCGAGCGGCTGGCCATCAAACTTAGCGGCCCAGCGCTGTGCTCCCGACGGCGTAAAACTCACCACCTCTCCACTCATAACGGTGAATCCGGCCGCATAGATGTTGCTGTCTTTGTCGACCTTAACGTCCAGTGCGGTACCTTGAAAATCTCCGGGAGTCAGTTTGTAGCGAAACGCTCCCTGGAATTCTCCGTTGAACTTGTACTTGAGAACGGCCAAGCCGGAGCGATGCGAAGAGGAACCGATTCCGGCGGCAACGAAGAAGTTGCCCGCGGCGTCCGTCGTCATGCGGGCCGAGCGGTCGTCGCTTTTATCGGTGAAATGAAATTCGGTTACGACCGGAGTCGCTTCGATCAAGCCGTCGTTTTGATCGGTGGCTACGCCGATTTGCGCAGTGAGACTAGCCGGCAGCAGCAATGAGAATGTGAATGCGAGAGTGAGGAGATAGCGAAACGTCTGATGAGTCATAGCAAAGATCCTTCGGTCTGTAGTGTGTGAAACTTGGGTGCCGCGAGTTGCTTCTTGCTTTTCTGCCGGGGGCTCACTCTGCCAGGCAGAACTTTGAAATGTGCGCGAATCGGTGCGGCCTCTCCAGTGCAGGGAAGCAGGTTCGCTCCCGTGCATTGGAACCTGGGCCGTCACCGTTCTAGAACGTCGTTTCCAGAACAGCGTTTCTAGAAAACCGTTGCGCTGACGCTCTGGCGCTTATGGAGGATCAGATTCAATCTCGCCGCAATGCGTAGTCGCGGCGATGTCACTTGATTGTCAAAAGATTGTGCGTGTTCGGGAAATTCGCTAGATTTGCTCACTACGGGGAAACATGGACGCCGCAAATGCAACTCCGCCAGGGAAGAGAAAAGTGTTTGTCCGGCTCTCTGTTCTAGCTGGAAACACGATTCAGATCGCCGGACTTCTGGCTGGTTGCGGCGCACTCGCACTGGCGCGGTCCGGCTCTGGGCCCTCGAAAGGCGTCGCGATTGCCAGCATGACTGGCGCCTGGATTCTGTTCTACTTTTTCTGCCACGGTATCGCGCACTGGGCTGTCGGCAGAATTGTCGGCATTCGCTTCGCGTTCTATACCGTCGGAGGAACCGGCAACGCGGAGGGTTATCCTGCGGGATTGCGCTGGGTGTTCGAGCATCTTCCTTTTTTTGGCGTGCAAACGGAGAGAGCCTCGATGCAGAAAGCCAGTCCTATGTCCAAGGCCATTATGTGGTCGGCGGGAGTGACTTCTTCGGCGCTGATTCCGACGCTCGGTGCTGTCTGGGCTTGGAGAGCGGGCGTTCCGGGCAGCGTCCCGTGGCTGGGCTTCGCGGTGTTTTGGGCGATCGGAACCTTGTCGAGCAATTGGCGGAGCCAGACGGGCGATTATGCGAAGGCCCGGCGTGCGCTGGCTCGCGGGTGATCATGGGATTGACGGTTTTCCCGTGGCGAGGCGGGACGCCCTGAGGGCTCCCCCCGGGGCTAAAGCCCGCACAGATTTCGGACGGACGCGGCCCTGAAGGGCCGCTCTTCCACGGTAGTGCGAGCTTCCCCGATTTAGTGCGAACCCTGGTAGTGCGAACATTCCTGAGGCGGGATTTGAAGCGGTTCATGATTCGACTTAGTCAGAGGCTCCCTAGTAACCTATCCTTATGTCCTTTCACTCTGGATTCGTCTGCATTCTCGGTCGCCCGAATGCAGGGAAAAGCACGCTGCTGAATGCGCTCGTGGGGGAGAAGTTGGCGATTATTTCTCCGAAGCCGCAGACGACGCGCAATCGCATTCTTGGGATCATCAACGTTCCCAAGGTGAAAGGGCGCGAGGCGGGGCAGATAGTGCTCATCGATACTCCGGGAGTCCATCAGTCGGGCTCGTCGCTTGGGCGCAAGATGATGTCGGAAGTGCGCGAGGCACTCGAAGGCTGCGAGTTGATTCTGATGATTGTTGATGCGAAAAAGAAGTGGGACCGTGAAGATGCATACGTGCTCGATTTGGCGAAGAAGGCGGGCACTCCGGTCTTTCTCTTGCTTAACAAAATTGATCTGCTCGCCGACAAGAGCAAACTGCTGCCTTTAATTGCGCAGTTTCAGGCTCTGCATGATTTCAAGGAGATCGTCCCGATCTCAGCGCTTAAAAAGAAGGGACTCGATGAGCTGCTGGCGTGCGTGCTGAAGGCTTTGCCGAATGGGCCAAAGTATTTTCCCGAGGATCAGGTTACGGATCAACCGATGCGGTTTATGGCGGCGGAGTCGATCCGCGAGCACGTTCTGATGCAGACGCATGAGGAAGTGCCGCACGCTGTTTCGGTGATGATCGAGCAGTTTGAAGAGAGCCCGAGGATGACGCGGATCGCGGCGGTGATTTTTTGCGAGCGCGAGGGGCAGAAGGCCATCCTGCTGGGGAAGGGCGGGCAGATGCTCAAAAAAATCGGGACGGCGGCGCGACTTGATATCGAGAAGATGGTTGCGACGAAGGTCTTTCTGGAACTCTTCGTCAAGATCAAGGCGGGGTGGCGGGACTCGCGAACGTTTGTGGAAGAGTTGGATTGGCGGCGGCAGTTGCAACAGATTGGCGGGTTCGAGGAGCCCGAGTCGTGAAGCGATGCCATGTCCAGAAGGCATAGCTGTCAAGGTTTTAGGGCCATTTTATGCGGGTAACGCGCCAACGTAACCTAATGACGACGGGATACGTCCCAAATAAGGTTTGCATCTGGGCACGTAAGTCCCTAGAATCTGTCAGCGGCTTTCTGCATCTTAGTTAACAGCAAAAGGCTGAAAGCAAAGCCCACAGCCGTATATGGAAGACTCTTCCTCGTCCTCACAAAAACCGCCGCAGCCGACCTACCTCGACGCGGCGGAGCTCGAGCTTAAACTCAGCGTCACGCTTGCCGCCGACCGCGATGCGGTCGACCCCGTGGTGCGCAGCGTGATGGAAGTGGTGCGCGAAATGAAGTGCGCTCCGGGACGTGAGGATAATATCGAGCTGGCGCTGACGGAAGCTCTGGCGAATGCTGTCGTGCACGGGGCGAAGAACGATCCCACAAAAATCATTGAGTGCGATGTGGCTTGCGATCAGAATCACGGCATGTTGATTGTGGTGCGAGATCCGGGTACTGGGTTTGACCCGAGCCAAATCGCCGATCCCTGCCAGGGCGAAAACATCTATTCCAATCACGGCCGCGGCATTTACCTGATCAATCAGCTGATGGATGAAGTCCAGTTCCACAAGAACGGGACGGAGATCCATATGCTGAAAAGATAGAACCGGGTGTTAGGTGTTAGGTGTCAGGTCTCAGGAAAACCCTTCTACACGAAAGCCGCCCTATTCCTTCGCGGCGATTCCCAGGCTTTTCATTTTGCGATAGAGATGACTTCTTTCCAGGCCTAATACTTCGGCGGTGCGGCTGACGTTGCCGTGATTCTCGTCCAACTTCTTGAGAATGTAGTCACGCTCGTAGGCGGCTCTGGCCTGGTGCAGAGTTGATCCCTCGCCGGCTGGCGCTCTTCGGCCGGAGTCGCGATGGACGAGCGGCGGAAGATGCTTGCGTTCGAAGCGTGTCGTGGTGGGGTTCATGATTACGATGCGCTCGATGACATTGCGCAATTCGCGCACGTTGCCAGGCCAGGCGTAGCGCATGAGGGATTCGATGGCATCGTCGGTGATTTCCCGGGGACGACGTCCGTAGGCGGAGGCGAATTCCTTGAGAAAGTGGCGCGCGAATAGCGGGATGTCTTCTTTGCGTTCGCGCAGCGGCGGTACCACGAAGGGGACGACGTTGAGGCGATAGAAGAGATCCTCGCGGAAATTTCCCTTGGCGATCTCGTCTTCCAAGTCTTTGTTGGTGGATGCGATCACGCGCACATCGACCGTGATGGGATCGTCGCTACCTACCGGGATGAAACGTTGCTGCTCGAGTGTGCGCAGGACCTTGGACTGGGTCTTGAGGCTCATGTCGCCGACTTCGTCGAGGAATAATGTTCCGCGATCGGCTTTGTGAAACTTGCCTTCCTTGTCGGCGGTCGCTCCGGGGAACGAGGATTTGCGATGGCCGAACAGTTCGCTATCGATGAGGTCCTCGGGGATGGCGGCGCAATTCATCTCGACAAACATTTGGTCTTTGCGCGGGCTCTGCATATGGATGGCGTGGGCAACCAGTTCCTTACCGGTTCCGGATTCGCCGTAGATTAGAACGCGTCCGTTGGTGGGGGCCATCAAGGCGATCTGCTGGCGCAGAGCTTTCATGGGAACGCTGTCGCCGACGATTACGCTTTTCGATTGGAGTTGCTTGCGCAGGTCGAGGTTTTCGTGGCGTAGACGGCGGGCCTCGATCGCATTCTTGACCAGGATGAGAGTTTTTTCGAGCGAAAGCGGCTTTTCGGCGAAATCGTAAGCGCCCAGTTTCGTGGCGCGCACGGCGGTCTCGATGGTGCCGTGGCCGGAGATCATGATGACCTCGGGCGGATCGTCCATGGTGCGGATTCTTTCGAGCACTTCGAGACCGTCGATACCGGTGAGCCAGACGTCGAGAACGATGAGATCGAAGCTCGTTTTGCGAAGGAGATCGAGACAGTCTTCGCCGCTTGGGCTGACGCTGGTTTTGTAGCCCTCATCCTCGAGGATGCCGCGCAGGGAATCACGGATGCCGGCTTCGTCGTCGACGATGAGGATGTGGGGCATGACTCAGTTTGACATGTCCGGCGAATGGCGGGAAGGGAAGTCTCGGTGTTTATCGAGCAACGCCCTCCTCAACATTTTCCTAAATGCTAGCCAGCGGCTGGGGCCGTGACGGTCTCTGCCACTACGGGCAGCTCGATTACGAAACGGCTGCCTACTGGTTCATTTTCTTCGACGCGGATGGAACCGCGATGATCTTCGACGATTCGGCTGACGATCGCGAGTCCGAGGCCGGTGCCGCGTTGTTTGGTCGAGAAATAGGGGAGAAACAACCGCTCTTTTACGTCGCGCGAGACGCCATGTCCGGTGTCGGAGACGGCCAGTTCGACGACATCACGGTTTGCCAGCAGTGTGGTCGAAATCGTAATTTCCTTCAGCATCGTGTCCTGCATGGCCTCGGCGGCGTTATCGACCAGATTGGCTACGGCGCGCTTGATGGCTTCAGGATCGGCCATCACAGACGGCAGATCGTTTGCCAGTTCGGTGCGGACGCGAATGCCTTCCAGTCGGCCATGGAACAGGACGAGTGCGCTCTCTACGAGGCTATTGAGGCTCGCGGGTTGCGGCCGCGACGCAGGAAAGCGCGCCAGCACAGAGAATTCGTCGACCAGTGTGCGCACGGTTTCGACGGCGTTGCCAATGGTTGCGGCACAGGTGCGAATTACGTCGAGCGAAGCGGCGTCGGGGTCGGTGCCTCGTGTGAGATGGCGGTGGATGCGTTCGGCGGAAAGCGCGATTGGGGTGAGCGGATTCTTGATCTCGTGGGCCACGCGGCGCGCGACTTCGCGCCAGGCAGCCTGTTTTTGAGCGCGTAGCAAATCAGACAAGTCTTCGAAAACGAGGACGTAACCTAAGCCTTCGGCGGCGTGTTGGAGGGCGGAAACGGTCACGGCGACATTCAATTGCGCGCGGGGCAGGTCGAGTTCCATATTGGCCGCGGTGATGCCCATACGATCGGCACGGCGCAGGAGTGGCTCAAGGTCAGTGAGGACATCGGCGGGGACAACATCGCGCAGTTGCCGGCCGACAAGCGCCGCCGGACTCAAGTACTCGTTTCGATCGAGATAGAACATACGTGAGAAGGCGGCGTTGGCGAGGGTGACGCGGCGGGCGGCGTCAATCGAAATCACTCCCGTGGGAATACTTTCAAGAACGGTTTCAATATAGCGGCGTCTTCTTTCCAGAGCCTCGTTGGCGGAGCCGATGTCGCGGCTCGAGGCTTCGATCTGCTGGCGGCTGGATTCAAGCTGTTCGGCCATGCTGTTGAACGACTGCACCAGTTCGGCGAGTTCGTCGGTGGCGCGAATGTCAACGCGGTAGTCGAGTTGTCCCTTGGAGATGGCTTCGGTGCCAGCCGCGAGCGCGGCTACAGGCCGGTTGACGAGTTTTGAGAGCAGGAGGGCGAGCCAGGTCGAAGCGAAAAGCACAACGACGGTCAACAATAGGAGAAATCCGATGTAGGTTCGGCGAAATAATTTTCTCTTGGCGGCGAGTTCAATATAACGTTGCTGGCTCTCCTGAATCTGGCGAGCAGTCTCGGCAAATTTTGGGGGCAGGGGCATGGCAACCAGAACCGCGACGTCATGGACGGATACAGCAGCCACGATGTAATCGGTCGAGCCCCATTGAAAATGAGGATGTTCGCCTCGCAACGCCGCTTGCAACGGGAAGTGACCTTTCATTTCTGCCCAGGATGCAGGGGTCTTCACGCTCGAGACCGCGACGTCTTTTACGAGACTGAGAACGAACCCGCCCTGCAATGTGGGAATGTGCTCTCGAAGTTCTTCGTTGGCATCGGAGAAATTCCCGGTGGCGATCGCTCTGCGAAATTCTTCGGACTGGACGATGGACTGAGCTTCAGAAGTTGCATTTTGCCCGGCATAGTCGTAGATCAAGGCAGACATCGCAGCCGTATCCGCGCGGACTTCCTCGACGGGTTGGGAGAACCATTTGTCGATGGAGCGGTTCATCAATCCATAGGAAAACCAGAACATCGCGATCACGGGCAGAAACGACAGAAGGAGGCTGACAACGACCAGGCGAGTGCGGAACTTAGAGCCGGCCACACCCTGACGGCGCTCGGCGTAAAGCTTTAGAAGGTTGCGCCCGAGGACTACGGTCAACGCGACAAAAGCAAAGAAGATCAGGCCGCTGAGACCGGCAAAGAACAGAAGTTCGTCATTGCTGTCTGGGCTGATGAACTTCAGATTGAACGAAGCTTGCAGGACCAGTGTGGTGAGCAGCAGGAAAGCGCCAATCGCCAGCCCGATTACGGCTTTCCGGCGGCCCGAGGGCTTGTTCAGATCGCGGTTTGGATCGTGGTCAGGCACGGATGGAGACGATTATAGAGCGGACGGAGGGCTGGTCGTTGGTCGACAGTCGTTAGTCGGTGGCTTGGTCAACGACGCTTCCCGTCTAGCAGTGCATTTCTTAGAGCTCGGTATGCCGGTTTGGGCTGGTAGTGGCCGTCGAAGAGCAACGCGGCGCCTTTGGTGTGTTTGGAGTGCGATCCGATCCAGGAATATTTGTCGGTGAAGCCCCAGGTCTGGACGGCTGTGCACCCGGGATGCGACAAGCAGGCGGCGGCGATCTCACGATAGAGGTCTGCCTGGCGTTGAAGATCTTCGGGGTGCGCATCGCCACTTGGATTGACGGGTAGAGCTACGTCCATTTCGGTGATATGCACCTGAACGCCTAGCTCAGTGAAGCGCTGGATGTTGGCTGATATTGAGGAGACGTCGGTCTGAAGGTTGGCGATGTGCATTTGTAGTCCTACACCGTTGATCGGCACGCCACGACGGCGGAAATCCTGGACCATGGCGTACACCGCGTCTGATTTTGGATTGACGACGTTAGCCTCGGCTTCGTTGTAGAACAACAGCGCTGCGGGATCGGCTTCGTGGGCCCAGCGGAAGGCTTGTTCGATGTAGAAATAGGCTGGTTGCGATGGCCGCTCGGAATCTTTCGCCGATCGTTTCTCCGAGTCTTTCGCCGTTTCATTCTCTGATCTTTTCTCTGATTCTTTTGCTGATTCTTTCTCCGATTCTCCTACCGATTCTTTTATGGGGCCCAGGTTAGCGCCCACAGTACGGGCGCGAACCTGGGGCACGGACCAGATTGTTTTACGGAGGGAGACGGGGTGGAGTTCGTCGAAGGCTTCGTTCACTACGTCCCAGGCAAAGATCTTGCCGCGGTAGTGTCCGACAACTGTCTTAATGTGATTCTTCAGGATTTGTGCGAGTTCCTCGGAAGAGAAGTTCCCGTCGGTGAGCCATTTTGGATTCTGCTGATGCCAGACGAGCGTATGTCCGCGAACCTTCATGCCGTGAGCGGCGGCGAAGTCGATGAGGCGATCGGGTTGCGAAAAATCGAATGATTGTCTTTGCGGATGGACAGTCTCCCACTTAAGAACATCCTCGGGTTCGAGCATGTTGAACTCGCGAGCGAGCGTGGAGGCGTACTCGGGTTCGGAGAGTTGAGCAGGTCGTACGGCAGTGCCGACTAGCACGCCGGATTTGTCGGCGGCCTCGCGCAATGAGAGCTCCGGCACGGCTCCGCCAACTTCCAGGCAAAAAACAACCGTCGCCAAAACAAGAATAAGGACTCGCCACTTCCGATTCGACATTGAGCCTCCCGCGGTGGCTTTACTGTGCATCAAGAACATGCATTCGGCCAAGGACGCTGCGCACATCTCATTTGTGACGATAGCGGTGCGGCGGGACGAAGTGTGCGCGACACCGAAGAACATGGTCTGCTGCGCAACGAACCCGGCAATAACATGAGTTTCTGGCAAGAATCCTCTTGAGATAGGGCGCAACCCGCAGTAACTCGCGAAGTACAAGTACCTAAGTTACTTTTTCGGAATTCCCATTGGGTTGACAATTTGTGTCAATGCGAAAGCATCCTCGCTGATCCCCTCGGAAATCAGCAGGTTTGCATTGCCCGTGCCTTTTGGCGGGAATACAGGAGAGATATGTCTCAGCGGCTAGGTGACCTGCTCGTCAAGGAAAAGGTCATCACCACAGAGCAGTTAGAGCAGGCGACGAAACTCCAGAAGGAGTCCCATACCCGTCTGGCGTCGGCGCTGGTGAAATTGGGATTCCTGTCGGATGAGGACGTCACCAATTTTCTCTCGCGCCAGTACGGCGTTCCGGCGATCAATCTTTCGTATTTTGAAATCGATCCATCGGTCGTCAAACTCATCCCTTACGAAACCGCGAAGCGCTACCAGATATTGCCGCTGAGCCGCGTCGGTGCTTCACTGACCATCGCCATGGTGGACCCCACCAACGTCTTCGCGATGGACGACATCAAGTTTATGACCGGGTTCAACATCGAACCGGTCGTGGCTTCGGAAAGCTCGATCATCGAGGGCATCGACAAGGCCTACGGCACTTCGAAAGAGGAAGAGCTCGAGAGCGTGATGCAGTCGATGAACGACCTCGGCGAAGCGGCCGATGTCGAAGTGCAGACCGAAACCGAAGAGATGGCGCTGCAGGAGCTTGAAAAAGCCGCCGATGAAGCGCCCATCGTCAAGCTCGTGAACCTGGTGCTCACCGACGCCGTGAAGCGGGGCGCCAGCGATATTCACATGGAGCCGTACGAAAAGGAATTCCGGGTCCGCTTCCGTATTGACGGCGTGCTGCAACTGATCATGAATCCGCCGCTGAAATTGAAGGATGCGATCACGTCGCGCCTCAAGATCATGGCGAAACTTGACATCAGCGAAAAGCGGCTGCCGCAAGACGGTCGCATCATGTTGAAGATGCAGATTGGCGGCAAGAAGAAACAGCTTGATTTTCGCGTCTCGACACTACCGACGCTCTGGGGCGAAAAGATCGTGCTCCGGTTGCTCGACAAAGAAAACCTGCGGCTCGACATGACCAAGCTCGGTTTCGAGCAGCTTTCGCTCGACAAATTTCAGAAGGCGATTCTCAAACCCTACGGCATGGTGCTGGTCACAGGGCCGACGGGATCGGGCAAAACAAACACTCTTTATTCTTCGATTTCGCAGCTCAACCAGCCCGACACGAACATCATGACCGCGGAAGATCCGGTCGAGTTCCAGTTGGGTGGCGTGAACCAGGTGCAGATGAAAGAGCAGATCGGCCTGAATTTCGCGGCGGCTCTGCGTTCGTTTCTGCGGCAAGATCCCAACATCATTCTGGTCGGCGAAATTCGAGATTTTGAAACCGCGGAAATTGCTATCAAAGCCGCTCTCACCGGCCACCTCGTTTTATCGACGCTGCATACCAACGGCGCGCCGGAAACCATCACACGCCTCATGAACATGGGCATTGAGCCGTTCATGGTGGCGACCTCGGTGCACCTGATCTGCGCGCAGCGTCTGATTCGCCGCATCTGCAAGGACTGCGCCGAGCGAGTCGAAATGCCGCAGCAGGCGTTGATCGACGAAGGTTTTACGCCAGAAGAAGCCAAGACGGTACAGATCATGAAGGGCAAAGGCTGCGCCACCTGCAACAAGACTGGTTACAAGGGTCGCACCGGCCTCTACGAAGTGATGGAAGTGGACGACGAGATCAGGGAATTGATTCTGGTCGGCGCATCGTCACTGGAATTGAAGAAGAAAGCGATTGAGCGCGGCATGATCACCCTGCGACGCAGCGGGCTGACCAAAGTCGCGCTGGGATGGACCACGCTCGAAGAAGTGGCTCGCGAAACGATTCACTAGACACTGCTGAATAAGGAACGAAAGAAAACTTATGGCTCTCTCACTAAGCGATCTGTTACGCCGCATGCTGGAGATGAACGGCAGCGATCTTCACATCACGACCAACTCTCCGCCGCAGATCCGCGTGCACGGGCATCTGGTGCCTCTGGACCTGCCGCAGTTGACGCCGGCGGAGACCAAGCAGCTGGCCTATAGCGTGATGACCGATTCGCAAAAGCACCGTTTCGAGGAAAGCCTCGAACTCGACTTTTCGTTCGGCCTGAAGGGGCTGGCTCGTTTCCGCGCCAACGTTTTCAATCAGCGCGGCGCGACGGCTTGCGTCTTTCGTCTGATTCCGTTCGAGATCAAATCGTTTAATCAGCTGGGGCTGCCTCCGGTCGTGAGCAAGATGTGCGACAAGCCGCGCGGTCTCGTGCTGGTGACAGGACCGACAGGTTCGGGCAAATCGACGACGCTCGCGGCCATGATCGACAAGATCAATACCGAGCGCCACGATCACATTCTCACGATTGAGGATCCGATCGAATTCGTGCACATGAATAAGAACTGCCTGGTGAACCAGCGCGAATTGCACTCGGATACCAAGAGCTTTACCGACGCGCTGCGGGCTGCGCTTCGTGAAGATCCGGATGTGGTGCTGATCGGCGAAATGCGCGATCTGGAAACCATTGAATCCGCGCTGCGAATCGCGGAAACCGGCCACCTCACCTTCGGTACGTTGCACACCAACTCGGCATCATCGACTATCAACCGCGTCATTGACGTGTTCCCGGCGCACCAGCAATCGCAGATCCGGGCGCAGCTTTCGCTGGTGCTCGAAGGCATCATGTGCCAAAGCCTGCTGCCAAAAATCGACGGCAAAGGACGCGCCATGTGCATGGAAATTCTCGTGCCCAACGCGGCTGTCCGCAACCTGATTCGCGAAGACAAGATCCACCAGATTTACTCGTCAATGCAGTCGGGCCAGGAGAAGTTCGGCATGCAGACCTTCAACCAGTCGCTGGCGACCGCGTATTTCCAGAAGCAGATCACTCTGGAAACCGCGATCACGCGTTCCAGCAACCAGGACGAACTGCAGGAAATGATCGCGCGCGGAGCCGGCCTTCGTCAGACGACTCCGCTGGCTAAGGGCGCAGTACCGGTGAAGAGATAAGCAAATCGAGTCGGGTCGCAAGAGTGACCAGTAACGGTACATGAAGAGGGACAGAAGCAGGCAACAGGAACAAAGACAGAGGGCGCGAAGGAGAGAGTAACCATGCCGGTTTTCACATTTTCAGGAAAGACCGCTTCAGGCGAGAAGATTCAGGGCGAACGGGTAGCTCCGACCAAGGATGGCTTGGCGGCGCAGCTGCGCAAAGAGCGCATCACGCCGGGCTCGATCCGCGAGAAGGGCAAAGAATTTGCAATGCCCACCTTCGGCAGCGGTAAGGTCAAGGTCAAAGAGGTCGCGGTCTTCTTTCGCCAGTTCTCGGTCATGATCGACGCCGGACTACCGCTGGTGCAGTGTCTGGAGATTCTGGGCGCGAACCAGGAGAACCCGGTCTTCCAGAAGACGCTTCTTGGGGTACGAACGACGGTGGAAGGCGGCGCTACGCTAGCCAATGCCATGCGCACGTTCCCGGTCATCTTCGATGACTTGACGACCAACATGATCGAGGCGGGTGAGACGGGCGGTATTCTCGACATTATTCTGCAGCGCCTGGCCATCTATGTGGAAAAGGCTGTGAAGTTGAAAGCAGCCGTCAAATCGGCGTTGATCTATCCGGTCGGAGTAGTTTCGCTCGCCATGCTGATCGTGGCGGCGCTGCTCAAGTGGGTGGTGCCGATTTTCGCCAACCTCTTTGTGGGATTGGGAGTGGCGCTTCCCTTGCCAACGCGCATGGTCATCGGGCTCAGCGATTTCGTTGGGCACTTCTGGTGGTTCTTTATCGTGGGTGGAATCGGCTTGGTGCAACTTATCAAGCAGATCCGGAAGCACCCGCGCGGCGCATATCTGTTCGATAAGATGCTGCTCAATATGCCGGTCATCGGCATCTTGCTAAAAAAGATCGCGGTGGCTCGCTTCACGCGGACGCTGGGCACGCTCATCACTTCGGGCGTTCCGATTCTCGAAGGTCTGGCCATCACCGCCCGCACCTCGGGCAACAAAGTGCTCGAAGAAGCCCTGATGAAAGTTCGCAAGGCGATCGAAGAGGGCCGTACGATTGTCGATCCGCTGCGCGAATGCGGCGTGTTTCCCAACATGGTGACGCAGATGATCGGTGTTGGTGAAGCGACCGGCGCGATGGACTCCATGTTGCAGAAGATCGCAGACTTCTACGAAGACGAAGTCGATTCGGCGACCAAAGATATGTTGGCAATGCTCGAGCCGGTCATCATCGGCCTGCTCGGCGTCAGCATTGGCGGCATCGTGATTTCGCTCTACATGCCGTTGTTCGCGATGATCGGAAAACTGGCGGGATAGGAAAACAGCCATCAGCCTTCAGCTTTCAGCCGTCAGCCAAACATCCAGGGCCGGCGAACCACTGAGACTGACAGCTGATAGCTGAAGGCTGACAGCTAACTTCATGCACTCCATCTCCGATGAGCGAAACTGGCTGACCTGGCTGGTGAAGGTTCGGGTCCTGATTCTGATGGTCTTGCTGGCCATCGAATTGGCGGTCATCCGACTGACGCCCAGTCCGATCCCCATCATGCCGTTTCTCACGGTGATGGTGTTGTGGTCGGTGCTCTCGCTATTTTTTCTTTTGCTGGTATCAGTCTGGACCGAGCATCGCCTGCAAGCCATTCTGCAGGTGCTCGCCGATCTGGCGATGGTCACACTGGTCGTCCACGTCACGGGCGGCATCGACAGTTCGCTGAATTTTCTCTACCCCCTCGTAATCGTCGTGGCCTGCATGTTGCTGCCGCGGGTCTGGGGATATTTAAGCGCGGCACTGGCGTTCATCCTCTTCGGGACCGTCCTTGAGCTGGATTACTACCTCGTCATTCCTTCGTATTCGAATTCGCATCCGAAACTCATAGCGCTGCAAGTTGTGATTTTCGTCAACCTGTTCGCGTTTTTCGCGATTGCCTACCTGGCCGGTCTGCTGATGAGCAAACTGCGTCAGGCGGATGTGCAGTTGAAGGACGCGAGTGGGGCGCTGGAGAATCTGCAGGCGCTGCATGAAAACATCGTGCAATCGATGAGCGGAGGCGTCATCACGACCTCGCTCGACGGGCGCATCACTCTGGTGAACCGGGCGGCACAGCAACTGCTGGAGATTTCAGACGCCGAGCTGCGAGGGCGTTCGGTGGGCGATCTGTTTCAGGATCCGCTGCCGCACTTTGGAGTAGCGCGGCGGGACGCCGAAGTGCGCTATCAGGGCGCGAACGGATTTCGGAAGACGTTTCGCGTCATGGTTTCCGCGCTCAATCTAAGCGCACGAGGCGACTTGGGTTTTGTCTATTCTTTTGACGACCTCACCGAGATCCGGCGACTGGAGCGCGAAGTGCGCATGCAGGACCGTCTGGCCGCTGTGGGACGTCTCGCGGCCGCCATCGCGCACGAAATTCGCAATCCGTTGACCTCGATTGCGGGCTCGGTCAGCATGCTTTCGGATTCGCCGGCGTTGAGCGCCGAAGAACATCATCTTTTGCAAATTGTGATTCGCGAATCTGACCGGCTGAACAACATCATCACCGACTTCCTCGCATACTCCCGTGGCAAGCAGTATCGCTTCGAGCGCGTTGATTTGATCCCGTTGCTAGAGGACACGCTTACGCTACTTGATCACCGTCTTACGGCTGAGAATGCGGGCATCGAACTCAAGCGCAACTTCCCGAAGTCGGAAGCCCTGGTGTTGGCCGACGGAGACAAGCTTAAGCAGGTTTTCTGGAATTTCTGCGAAAACGCGGTGCGCGCGATGAAAAAGAAAGGTGGGAGCTTGACCGTGGCTCTTACCGAACGCGGCTCCGAGTGGGAGATGAGTTTTAGCGACACCGGTCCAGGATTCAACTCGTCGCAGACGGAAAAGATCTTCGAACCTTTTCAGTCGAATTTTGAAGGTGGGACAGGACTCGGCCTCGCTATCGTGTACCAGATCGTGCAGGCGCACGAGGGCAAGGTGTGGGCGCGTTCAGAGGTGGGCAAAGGGTCGAGTTTCGTGGTGCGGTTGCGCCGCCTCGATCAAGTGGTAGCGACAGGTGGCAGTTCTTCCGCGTCCGATTCCGCCGCTGCCGTTGCGGGAGGAGGGGCGCGTGGGTAACATTCTCGTCTGCGATGACGAACGCTCTATCTGCGAACTGCTCGACATCGCCCTGCGCCGTGATGGGCACAAAGTGGAAACCGTCACCGGTGGCGAGTTGGCCAAGCGCAAGATCGACAGCGCGCTGTTCGATGTGATCGTTACCGACATCAAGATGCCCGGCGTCGATGGCGTCGAGGTACTGCGACATGCGCACCAGATTTCACCCGAGTCGGCTGTCATCCTAATGACCGCGGTCGATGACTATGAAGCGGCCGTAGAGGCAGTGAAGGCCGGAGGAGCGACCGACTACATCCGCAAGAGTCCGGGGCTGGTGGATGAAGTAAAACTCGCCATTGCGCGCTCGCTGACCCGAGTCTCGCTGAGCCGGCAGAATTTTGCCCTGCGCCGCGATGCGGCCACGCGCAACTCGCTCGACAACATCGTTGGCGCCAGCGCGGCCCTGGAAAAACTGAAGCAGACGATTCGTACCGTTGCAACCACGAGCAGCACGATTCTGATTTACGGCGAGAGCGGCACGGGTAAAGAACTGGTCGCGCGCGCGGTGCACACGTGTTCACCGCGTGCTGCCGAAGCTTTCGTGTCGGTTAACTGCGGCGCTTTTCCAGAGACGCTGCTGGAAAGCGAACTATTCGGGTACGTCAAAGGAGCTTTCACCGGGGCGAACCAGAACCGTCGCGGATTATTCGAAGTGGCTGACCAGGGGACAATCTTCCTCGACGAAATCGGCGAGATGACGATGCCGATGCAAGTAAAACTGCTGCGCGTGTTGCAGGAACGCACGGTTCGCCCGGTCGGTGCTACGACCGAAATCGCGGTGGACGTCCGCGTCATCGCAGCGACCAACCGCGATCTCGACCGGCAGGTCAGCGACGGCACTTTCCGCGAGGATCTCTACTACCGCTTGAACGTGATTCCGATCCGGGTGCCGGAACTGCGCGAGCGTCGCGAAGATGTTCCACTCCTGGCGAATCACTTCCTGAAGAAATACGCTCCGGCGGCTGGTAAAAGCATTCACGGGGTCGAAGCGGCGTCGCTAGAAAAGCTCAGCGGCTATGACTGGCCGGGAAACGTGCGGCAACTGGAGAATACGATCGAGCGTGCTGTAGCACTTGAGACCACAAGCGAACTGCGCGTGGAGTTACCCGCTGAGCGTCCGAAGGCGCGAGCGGTGGCCGCCGGCGCGGAAAGCGCGCTGAGTCTGCCCGTTTCTAGCGTTTTGCCCGAAGGCGTAAACATGGAGAACTACGTAGCCCAAATCGAGCGCTCTCTATTGCAATCGGCTCTTTCTCAAACTAATGGAGTCCAAGTTCGCGCCGCCGACGTGCTCGGAATCTCTTACAGGTCGTTCCGGCACTTAATGAAGAAATATGAGTTGTAGCGCGGCCCTCAGCCTTCAGCGCCACGAAACATAGAGTTTCCATCATCATTTCGTTTCTTGAGTTCATTTCTTGACGGAGTCTTATGTCCGGCTATACTCAAGCGTTTACTTCTCGCTTTTCGCCTTATCGGGACGGTCTTATGTCCCTCGGGCTTGGCTGGTAAGTATTGAGGGGACAAATGCTACGGTCGTACAAATGGCCGGCGGTGATGCTAGCGCTTGTGACTTTGGCGGTGCGAGTCCGGGCCGGCGTCGAATTCCCACCTGTATCACCTGACGAACTTAAAATGACCAGCGAGCCGCTGGCACCTGGAGCGCCAGCCGTCGTTTTGTTCCGTCAGGTTGATCGGGATGACAACGTTCATCATGCGCACGAGGACAACTACGTTCGCATCAAGATATTGAACGACCAGGGGCGAAAGTACGCGAACGTCGAGATTCCGTTCTGGGCCAAGATCCAGGAGGTTGTGGATATCAGAGCCCGGACGATTCGCCCGGATGGATCGATTGCGGAGTTCGACGGTAACGTTTTGGAAAAGGAGTTAGTCAAGGCCAAGGGAGTGAAGTATATAGCCAAGGTTTTGACCCTTCCAGACGCACAGGTGGGTAGCATCATTGAATACTCCTACACCGTTGAGTGGAAAGAGCACCTGCTCTTCGACTCCCATTGGATCTTGAACTCGGATCTATTTACGAAGAAAGCGCGATTCTCTTTAAGGCCGTATGGCGGCGACTATTTGGCGTATTCGGTGCGCTGGGTCTCAAAGGGTCTACCTCCCGACGCCGAGGTGAGGAACGGCCCCGACCATATCGTACGGATGGAAGCGACAAATGTCCCCGCTTTTGAAGTAGAGGACTATATGCCTCCTCTCAACGAATTGAAGGCGCGGGTCGACTTTATTTACCAAATGGGGCTGGCCGAGAGTGACCCGGTGATTTTCTGGAGGAGTGTCGGCATGCGGTGGAATGCCAATCTCGAAAAGTTCCTTGGGAAGCGGAAGGCGATGGACCAGGCAGTCGAGCAAATTGTTTCTCCCAATGATCCTCCCGAACTGAAGCTGAGAAAGATTTACGCGCGAGTTCAGGCGATTCGAAACACGAGTTATGAGATACGAAAGACCAAGCAGGAGGAAAAACGCGAGAAGGAGAAGCCAGCTCAGAACGTCGAAGATGTGTGGAAGAGGGGCTACGGCGACATTGTCCAGTTGAACTGGCTGTTCCTGGGTCTGGTCCGGGCGGCAGGTTTCGATGCCTATGGATGCTGGGTCTCGAGTCGTCGGGAGTATTTCTTTTTCCCGAATGCCATGCAGACGGAAAAATTAGGTTTCAATGTCGTGCAGGTGAGTTTGAACGGAAAGGACCTCTACTTCGCTCCCGGAGTGCCTTTTACGCCTTTCGGACTTCTCACCTGGTCGGAGACCGCAGCCCCGGGTTTGCGCTTGGATAAGGATGGCGGGACGTGGATCCGGACGACGCTACCGCAGGCGGCTGAGTCAAGGATTGAGCGAACTGGAAAGATGGCGATCTCCGAAGAGGGGGAGCTCCGAGGCAAGATCACCGCCACTTACACGGGGCTGGTCGCAATGTACCTGAGGATGGAGGAGAGGAATGCCGACGAGGTGGCGCGCAAGAGGCTTCTGGAGGAGCAGGTGGCATCCCAGATCGGAGGGGGCGCCGAGGTGGAACTGATCGGCAGTCCGGACTGGAGCAGTTCGGATCCCCGGCTGACGGCTGAGTTTAACCTCAGGATTTCCAACTGGGCGTCCAAGGCGGGCAAGCGGCTACTGCTTCCGGCTGCTATTTTTACGGCAGCCGAGAAAGGCGTATTCGAACACGCCAACCGCGTACATCCCGTCTACTTCGAGTATCCCTCCGAGAAAATAGACGATGTGACGGTCGAGCTTCCGCTCGGGTGGACAGCGACCGTGCCTATGGGCCAGTATCAGGACGCAAAGACAGTCCTCTACAACATGAAAGTCGACAGTATTCGGCCTGAACACGGGCCAGAGGCTTTGCGGCTTACCAGGAAGCTCACGATTGATGTGTTATTGGTTCCTCAGGACTCTTACTCTGCCCTGCGAAGTTTCTTTCAGACCGTCAGGACCGGCGACGGCGAACAGATCGTGCTGCAGTCTATCCCCAAACCTATCTCGCAGGGCAAGGAAAGTCACACGAGTAATTAATCCATCTTACCGCTTGACGGATGGCCACACCCGGCTATACTCAGGCGTTACAGATGCCGATTCCGGCTTGAGGGGCCTGGAATCCGCAGGAGGCGGGAATTGTTGTCGCTGCGGATCTTGCTCCCGTTTCCCCTGGCCGTCCCTTTGGCCGTCACTATCCCGTCCGTCATAAGACCGATTTTCGATCGTAAGCTTGAATCTGTGGTTACCTTGGGAGAGATGACTATGTTGCGCTCGGGTCTTTGGGTTGTGGTAGGGCTTGTAGCTAGTCTATTGGCGGTACCGCAAGCGAAGGCGGGTGTTGGTTTCCAACCAGTTTCCCCCGATGAGCTGAATCTGAAGAGCGAGCCGTTGGCGCCGGGAGCGTCCGCGATCATTTTATATCGGCAGGTGGATCGCGACGACAATGTCCATACTCCGCATGAAGACAATTACATTCGGGTGAAGATCCTTACGGAGGAGGGACGGAAATATGGCGATGTCGAGATTCCCTTCGACAAGGCCAACGAAGACGTGGTTGGCATCCGGGCTAGGACCATTGGTCCGGATGGCTCGATCAAAGACTTCGGCGGTCAGGTTTTCGAGAAGGAACTTGTCAAAGGAAAAGGTCGAAAATATCTGGCCAAGACTTTCACCTTAGCCGATGTTCAGGTGGGGAGCATTATCGAGTACGCCTATACAGCAGACTTTCATGAGTACAGAATCTTTGATTCTCGCTGGATTTTGAATGATGACCTCTTCACAAGGAAAGCGCAATTCTCGCTGAAGCCCTATCGGGGAGACAGCTACAACATATTTTCGCTGCGCTGGAGTTGGAACACACTGCCGGCCGGTTCTGCTCCTCCGAAACAAGGTCCCGATTACATAGTGCGAATGGAAGCTGCCAACATGCCGGCTTTCCAGACTGAAGACTACATGCCGCCGCCCGACCAAATGAGGGCCCGAGTCGACTTCATCTATGAGCAAGGGATCGTCGCAAGAGACCAGGCGAGTTACTGGAAAGACCTTGGAAAAAAGAGGAACGGGCAGTTGGAGAGTTTCGTCGGGAAACGGAACGCCATGGAGCGGGCCGTGTCTGAGATCGTGTCTCCGAGCGACTCGCAAGACGTGAAGCTGCGCAAGATCTACGACCGGGTGCAGCAGATGAGGAACACTTCGTACGAAGTGCGCAAAACCGAGCAGGAACAAAAGCGCGAGAAAGAGAAGTCCGCCGAAAACGTCGAAGATGTTTGGAAGCGAGGTTCTGGGGACGGGATACAGCTGACGTGGCTGTTCCTCGGCCTGACGCGAGCGGCGGGGTTTGAAGCCTATGGATGCTGGGTCTCAAGCCGGTCGCAGTACTTTTTTTCTCCGGCGACGATGGAGGGCTACCAACTGAACTCCAACGTAGTACTCGTGAAGCTCAACGGGAAAGATTTGTATTTTGATCCGGGGGCGGCGTTTACTCCGTTTGGGTTGCTCACCTGGTACGAAACGGGAGTTACCGGCTTGCGGCTGGACAAGGACGGAGGGACGTGGATTCAGACGACACTTCCCGAACCAGCCGAATCGCGCATCGAGCGTGTGGGCACGCTGAAACTCTCCGATGCGGGAGACCTGGAAGGCAAGCTGACCGTGACCTACACGGGACTCGAGGCGATGTATCACCGAGTGGAAGAACGGCACGCTGATGAGGTGGCACGGAAGAAGGCTTTGGAGGAGAGTTTAACTTCGCAGATCGCTGCCGGTGCCGAGGCGGACTTGACCAACCACCCAGACTGGAACAGTCCGGAAGCTCCTCTGGTCGCGGAGTTTAATGTGAAGATACCCGGATGGGCCTCGAATGCCGGACGGAAGGCGCTGATTCCGGCGGCGATCTTCACGGCGGGTGAGAAGGGCATCTTTGAACACGCGAACCGTGTACAGCCTGTTTACTTCGAATACCCGCACCTGAAGTCGGATGACGTCACCATCGAGCTTCCGCCTGGATGGCAAGTCAAGAGTATTCCCAAAGGGCAGGATCAGGATGCGCACGTGATGCGCTACCTGCTGAATGTGGAGAACGGCCCTGGTGGGGTTCGTCTGACGAGGAAATTGATCGTTGATGTGATGTTGCTGGACGTGAAGTACTATCCGGCGTTACGAAATTTCTATCAAGTGGTGAGGACGGGCGACGGAGAGCAGATTGTGCTGGAGCCGGGGGAAATTCATGCGAGCAATTAGAGGAGTGACGCCGCGGCGAGGACTGGTCTGCTTTTTGATGTTCGCGAGTATGGTCGGTTTTGCGCCGCACGCTGCTGCGGGCGGGGACGCTCCGCAGTGGATGCATGCCGTGGTGGGGGTTCCGTTGCCCGCTTATGACGAGAAGACCGATGCGGTGTTGCTGTATTCCGATACGAATGTGACTGTTTTGTCGGCGGACAAAGTAAGAAAGCACGTGCGTGAGGCGTACAAGATTTTGCGGCCAGAAGGGCGAGGACATGGGACGGTGGAAGTACACTTCAATCGCGGCCGAAAGATTAACAGTTTGCACGGATGGTGTATTCCCAGCCAAGGCAAAGACTACGAAGTGAAAGACAAAGACGCGGTTGATGTGTCGTCGTCGACCGAGGGGGGCGAACTCGTCTCGGACGTGAAGTACCGATTACTGCGCATTCCGGCCCCGGATCCCGGGAATATCGTCGGCTACGAATATGAAGTCGAAGAGCAGCCATTCTGGTTGCAGGATTCCTGGTATTTCCAGGAAGCCGATCCTGTGCGGGAGAGCCACTATTCGCTACAACTTCCTCCCGGTTGGGTCTTCAAAGCCTCATGGCTTTCTCACGAAGAAGTGAAGCCGGACGAAAGAGGCGGCGCGTTGCAATGGACAGTGAGTGAGGTGAAAGGAATCCGGCACGAGCCGGAGATGCCACCATGGCAAGGCGTAGCCGGGCAAATGATTGTCTCGTTTTTCCCTTCCGGGGGAACGGCGCAGAAAAACGAGTTTGCAACGTGGCAAGGAATGGGTGTCTGGCAGGCAAATCTTGATAGCGGAAGGATGGACGCCTCAGACGCGATCAAGCAAAAAGTAAGCAGCCTCACCGCCGGCAAAACCACGCAGTTGCAAAAGATGCAGGCGATCGCGCTATTTGTGCAGCGCGAGATCCGCTACGTTGCCATTGAGTTGGGGATTGGAGGTTGGCAGCCACACGCTGCGGCTGAAGTGTTTGAACACAAGTACGGAGACTGCAAAGACAAAGCGACTCTCATGCGCGCCATGTTGCGCGAGATGGGTATCGACTCTTACCAGGTTGTGATCAACACCCAGCGTGGTGCAGTTACGCGCGACATGCCGGCCCACAACGGGTTCAACCACATGATTCTAGCGATCAAGCTGCCCGATGACGTCAAAGACCCGTCGCTGATCGCAGTCGCGCAACATCCCAAGTTGGGACGGATCCTATACTTCGATCCGACTTACGACGAGTTCATCCCCTTCGGCCAGATTGGCGGATATCTGCAAGCTAATTACGGTTTGTTGGTCATGCAGGAGGGTGGCGATCTCGTGCAACTACCGCAGCAACCTTCGGCGATGAACAGCATCCAGCGCGAAGGTAAGCTTACGCTGGATAATAATGGAGAACTCAGCGGCGACGTTAAAGAGGTGAGGCTGGGAGATCGAGCCTCGACCGAGCGTCGCCAGTTGCGTACCGCGACCAGGTCCCTGGACCAGATTAAGCCGATCGAGAGCCTGCTCGCGGGATCGCTGCCGAGCTTTCGAATCGTGCGGGCGAGTGTGGTCAACCTGGACCACACCGACCAGCCGTTTGGATTTAACTACACTTTCCAATCTGACAATTACGCGAAGACAGCGGGCAATCTGCTGTTAGTGCGGCCTCGCGTGATCGGCAGCAAGTCATCGGGAGTGCTGGAGACCAAAGAGCCACGAAAATTTCCACTGGAGTTCGATGGCCCCTGGCGCGACACCGACAGTTTTGAGATCGCTCTGCCTCCGGGGTATGAAGTGGACGAGTTGCCTCCACCAGCGGATATCGATTACAGCTTCGGCAGTTATCACAGCAAGACCGAGACCAGCGGGCAAACTTTGCATTACACACGCAGCGTCGAAATTAAAGAACTCAGTGTTCCGGTCGAAAAAATGGACCAGCTGAAAAAGTTCTACCGAATCATCGCATCGGACGAGCGCAATACGGCAGTGCTGAAGCCGGTGGGGACCAAGTAGGGCGATTCGCCGCGAGGAACGTGGGTCACTCTAAAGACTCGAAGCGGGGGGACTGAGCGCCAAGTTTCTTGAGTGCTTCCTCTACGGTGCGCACGACATGCAGCAGGGGTCGTGCAGACTCTCCTGCGATCTGGAACATGCGCATCAGGCCGTAGCCATCTGTCACTGGGACTACGATGAAGCGGGGATGGTCGGTCAAGCCGGGCGAAATCGGTTTGCGTCTTGCCAGGTCACGTAAGAACTCGGACGCGACGGCAAAGTTGGTGACGCCTGAGAGGTCCCAGATGCCCGCGTGAGCTTGGGTGGCCCTCCAATTCTTGCCCAGGGCTTCGTGGTATTGCTCCGCGGATTCGTTCGTAAGCTCGCCTTCGAACCGGGCCAGAAGAATCTTATAGACAGGGTCGAACTCGAATCGGAATGCCATGAAGGGAATAATCTTACACGGTCGCTAAGAGGTCGTGAAAACGCGTTTACCTGCGCTCAGAACTGATCGCCTTTTTTGAAGTGTTGGTCGAGACGCGCGCGCCGGGCGCGTGCATCTACCATCACACGAGATTGGAGTCAGTCCGTGCGGTTGCGGACATACAAACTCCTTGCACGGCGCCTACACGATCGACTGTATTGCACCGACTTTGAGTCCTCAGTAAGGTTTTTGCCGCGCCAGGCTCGTCCCCTGAGAGTTAGCGCCCTTGCGTCGTATGGAAGATAAAATCCGGTATCTGTGTGGCCAGATTCTGGCCGCAGCCGAAGATGAGGACATCCTTGCGATAGTCTATGAGCTTCGGGAAGCGCTGCACCTGCACGTCGAACGAATTCGCGCCAAGGTGTCTCGCTACCCAGTCACTTCCGACCGAAGGCGGCGCATCACTCCCATTTGCTCTATCTGTTTGGGACCTGTCAAGATTGAAACGGGTAAGGCCGACGGTCGCGGCCTCGTAGCGATCTGCAACACCGTAGTCATTAAGACTTCCCGAGCAAGCTAACACCGCTCGCGAACGGACCTGTAAATCGTCGGCCGTAGGGTTGGCGTACCGGCCGCGTGATCCCAGACGGGAACGACCCAAAACTCTTTGCAGATGGAATACGGACTCGCGACCGCGCTTTTGAACTGCGATACGGCCAGGATCGCGTTCGCGCCTACAAAAAAAGCCGTTTAATCTGAAACTTTGAACGGACGAAAAATGAAGATTGGTCGGGGCGCGCGGATTTGAACCGCGGACCCCCTGCGCCCAAGGCAGGTGCGCTACCAGGCTGCGCTACGCCCCGACATGACTAGCAGAATTGATTCTAAAGTACTTTCCAATGCCGTTCCACCTCGAAACTATGATTTTTGATCTCGACCGTGTCAAAACCGTGCCATTATCGCGCTCACTGCACGGCGACCGTGTCAGATAGCGCACCTGCTTTTTCAGTAGGCATCTCGTTGGCACGGCGATTGAGCTTCTCCAGAGCCTCGCGCTTCATCTGCAATTTCATCTGCGAATACTTTTTGAAGACTTGCGCGTCTTCCTGGCGAAGCATTTGCGTGGCCCACTCGTCCGCTACCCCTCCGGCGCTGAGCCGTGTGGCATAGGTCGAGCGCAGATCGTAAATGCGAAAGTACGGTATCTGGGCTCGCCGCAAAGCCGCCTCCCAGGTAGTTTTCAGAGTCCGTTGATATCCGCTCGGGTTTTTATCGCTCGGAAAAAGGTACGGACTACACGGTGACAATCGCATCTGATCGCGGAACGCTTCGAGCGCCAGTGGCGTCAGCGGCACTTCGGCGACTCCGTTCGGAGTCTTCGAATCCGGAATCCAGACCGTCGCATTCGAGAGATCGAGTTGCTCTTTTTTCATCGGCATCAGTTCCTTGTAAACGCGCAATCCCGTCTCGGTAATGATCCTGACGATGTTGCGCAAATATTCCGGAGCGCAGCAACGTTCAACATCCGACGTTTAGCGTAATCAAGAACGGGAGGGTGTTTTTCAACGTGATTGAAAACAACGACGTCGCGATTTGGTCTACTCCCTTAAATGGAGGGGAAGAGGGGTCTCTGACCGGCATACCGAAATTTAACGCCGCGGAAAGCTGGACCGCGACCGCGCATGGTATCTACTACACGTCATCCAGTTCGAGACCGCCCGCCGTGAACTTCTATGACTTTGCTACGAGCAGCGCGAAGCGCTTGCTCACCTTGCCAAGACCGCCGACCCCGGGCGGGGGCGCGTCAGTTTCTCCGGATGGGCGGTGGCTACTGTATACAAACACTGATGACGCGCAGAGCGACATTATGGTCGCCGAGCATTTTCGGTGAGCGCGATCAATATCTGGTTGAGTGTTAGAAAGTTCACCATCATCCCGCCGAGGTTGATCACGCTCGGCACCCGCCAATGCTCTCTTACATTGGGCTGCGGCCAGAGGGCCCTCTCTGTGATAATGCCGGGTCTGTCACTGGATTTCGTTGGACAATAGCGCCCGTGCAATTTTTTGAATATCTTTTTTCTCCCCGCGAAAGGCCCACAGTTGCGAGCGATCTTCGGTCTGATGCAGACCGGTGTCCCCGCCAATCGCTGGAACGTGATACTCCATCTCGCTGAACTCTCCCCAGCGACTGTTTACGCTACACGCTTGCGTGGAATATCCTCGATCGTCAGGTTCGGTCCACGGCACATCGGCATACTCGCCCGACGGATTCACATAGAAATTTCGAACGATCAGCGCCTGCTGGTTGCCCGTTGGATACAGGTAGCCAATCCGGCCGGTGGTGAGCGCCGCACGCACTCCAATCTTGTGTTCGCCGGCCGCCCGCATCTTGAACCGGACAAGACGATCACTCGCAGCAAGCTCGTCAGCAGGCGTGTCAACCAGGCCGAAGTAAATTCTGGGCTCGGCTTTGGTATAAGTCGGAATAAAGAGTTCCCCTTGATGCGGCATCTGCGTCAGACTCCAGAGGCCAACCAGAGGAGCGTCATCTGGGTTTGGATCGAGGATTCTTAGCGAAGTCAGCAGAGTGTGCCCCGCATATTCCACCGCTCCGGTCCGGATCCTAGCGTCATAGCGCAAAGGATTCGGGGCCGCCGCCACCGATTTTGTGATCTCCAGTTCCACCCGCTTCTTCGATCGAAATGCGTCGATCTTCAAACGGTTGGTGAGCTTGACTCCGCGGCTAGTCTTCGTGAGTTCATAGTTGCCAGGGTCAAGACTGCGCGGTTGCCAATATCCCGCAATATCGATGTCTGGGAACTTCGGGAAGAAGAAGTCGACTTCCGGTGTGAGCCAGGTTCGGTCGCCTCCAGAGTTTTGCCAATCATCACTCGCGTAGTAGGCGCGAGCCGTCTCCGCATTCTTCAGCACAGAATTCGTCCACAGGAAATTTTCCTCGCTGCCAGGAGCGAAAACCCCGAGGATCCTGCCACCATAGGGCAAAATCAGCACCCGCGTTCCGTCGTTGGTTTGATGGAGTTCGGTTTGTTTGCCGACCGCTTTCAGGGTTGCGATGAGATCCTGCAGCATTTCTCTGCCACCTAGACGCCTGGGATATAACCTCTGCCGAAGGTGTTTGTCGACTCTTTTCTGAAATCGGAGACCAGAGACATGAGCGCCGTGGTTCCGCCGTCGGCGACGATGGTTTGACCGACAATGAACGACGCGTCGTCGGAACACAAGAATGCCGCCAGTTTGGCAATGTCCAACGGTTCTCCGCAGCGTGCCACCGGAATGGCTTTATAGCCCGTTTCTGCAGCAATTTCCTTGGTGAAGCCGGGGATGCACTTGAAATAGTTTTCCACCGTGACCCATCCCGGCGCGATCGCATTGACGCGAATGCCGCGATGAGCCAGTTCCACGGCCAGAGACCTGGTATAGGAAATGATCGCTCCCTTGGTGGCCGCATACACCGTGTGTTCCGGCACTCCTTGCAATCCATGCACGGAGGACATGTTGCAAATTACACCGCCCCCGCGCTGCAGCATGTCTTCCACGACTCTCTGCGTGAGGAAGAACTGGCCGCGGAAGTTGATGTGAAACAGCTTGTCGAATTGTTCTGGCGTCACTTTGAGGAACGGCCGATTCATGGTGACCCCGGCGTTGTTGACCAGGCAATTGACGCCACCTAGAAATTCACTGGCCTGATCGGCCAGACGAGTCACCTGCTCCAGTGCGTCAAAGTCCGCTTGAAATGCCGCGGCCTTCCGCCCCATCGACTGTACTTCCTCAACCGCCGCCTTGACTCCGGTATCGCTTTGCACGTAGTGAAACACGACATCGGCGCCCTGCCGCGCAAATTCGAGACCGATCTCATGTCCGATCCCTGTGTCGGAGCCGGTGACCAGCGTTTTTTTTCCCTGTAATCTGAGTTCTCGAGGCATAGAAGACCACCGACCAGCGAATTGTGATAGTAGTACTCAGAGAGTGTTTGCCCGGACGGCAACCAGCTTTCCGCTGCCTTACGATAACACCACAAAAACTCGCCGAAACCCCGCCACACTCTACGTCTCAGGTGTCGCTAGTGTCAACAAGAATGTCAACTATGAGCGTGTCGGAGAAAACTGATTCAACCCGCAAATCGCGGCTCGTCGATGCCAGGGACGCCAACTTTCAGGCGAAATAAGTCGCCCGATTGCGGATACTTTTCCTTTTCGTTCTCGCTCAGGCCCAGGTTGGCAGAGGTGATGTAGAGTTCGTCCATGTGCTCGCCGCCGAACGCACAACTCGTAGGATTGGCAACAGGGAACCGGTACTCGCGGTCCACCTTGCCCTCCGGGTTGTAGCGGACCACTCTCCAGCCTCCGCAATACGCGCTCCACACGAATCCTTCGCTGTCCACCGTCAGCCCATCGGGTATCCCGCCTTCCGGAGAAGTCTGCACGAACGTCCGGCGATTGGAGATCGTTCCGGTTGCGGCCGCATAGTCGTAGGCGTAAATGCTGTAGCGGAAAGAATCGATAAAATACATGACTGTTCTGTCAGGACTCCAGCCAATTCCGTTGGCGACGGTAATGTTCTTATCCATCAACTGGCAGGCACCATCGCCCTGAATGCGGAATAACTCACCGTCCGGCCCCTTGGGATTGGCATCATTGAGAGTACCCACCCAAAATCGGCCTTCGAAATCGGTAGCCGCATCGTTAAAACGAAACCCCATCCTCCCGGCCAGCGGATCGCAAACCGGTTCAAATGTTTTGCGCTTGGTGTCCCAGGTCGCAATTCCCTTGGCCGTCGCGGCCAGGAACCCTCCCGCTTTCCGAATCCCCAACGCCATGACCGGCATCGGCGTCGCAAACACATCGAGTTGCTGTGTTCTCGGTGAGTACCGCAGAATTTGAAACTCTCCGATGAAGTTCACCCAGTAAAGGAATCCCTCCTGAGAATGCCAGATGGGTCCTTCCCCGATCACATTATGAATTTCGAGAATATGTTCGACTTCCGCCATGGTAGGGTCTGCTCCTTGACTCCTGGGAACAATGGAGTACAACGCGTTGTCGTCGAAGCTCCGCTTGCACAATTATCAGTCAGGCCGGAAATTGTCAACAATGATGTTGACTGTAGAAGATGGGTTCAGCGATAATTTCCAGTCACATTCTGTCGTTCCTCATCATGAAAATTACTGCTGTCGAGACCATCTACCTGCAACGTGGAATTACCGTTCACGCCGGCGCCATAACCTATCTTTGGGTCCGTATCCACACCGACGAAGGTCTTATCGGTCTAGGAGAGAGCTATCCCAACGCCGAGGCAGAAGCAGCCATCGTACATTCGCGCCTGGCCGCTGTGTTGTTGGGCAAGGATCCGAGCGCTATCGATCGGCTATGGGCTGACATGTTTCTCGCTGTCTCCTATAGCGGCTGGGGCGGAGCCGAAATGCGGGCTCTCAGCGCGGTCGACATCGCGCTCTGGGATTTGCTCGGTAAAGTGACCGGACAGCCCATCTATAAGTTGCTCGGTGGCGCGTCGCGGGAGTCCATACGCATTTACAACACCTGCTATGACCGGCTTGATTTCAATCAAGAACCGGCTCGATTGGCCGGTGAGCTTCTGAAGAGCAACATCAAGGCCATGAAGATCTGGCCGTTTGACGCCATCGCGAAAGAAAACAGCGGCAACCACATCACGGCGGAGCAGATACGGCGTGGGGCCGAACCATTGCGGCTGATTCGCGAGGAATTTGGAGACGCGATCGACGTCGCCATCGAGTTCCACGGCTTCTGGAACTTGCCATCCGCCGTCAAAATCGCTGCTGCTCTCGAGGCCTATAAGCCGATGTGGCTGGAAGAAATGCTGCCGCAGGACAATCTGGCTGCTTACGCTGAGCTGGCACGTTCTACGAGGATACCGCTTTGTTTGAGCGAGAGACTCTTGACTCGTTGGGGATTTCGCGAGCTCCTGGAAAATCGTGCCGCGAGCATCATCATGCCCGATATTTCCTGGTGCGGAGGCATTTCCGAAGGCAAGAAGATTGCAACCATGGCTGAGACGTACTATCTGCCGATTGCGCCGCATAACTGCGGTGGCCCCATCCTGCACTTCGCGACAGCTCATCTCTCCGCGAACGTCACCAACCTCTTTATTATGGAGAGCGTACGGCGGCACTATGGCGAAGAATATGACGGCTTGGTTACGAAGAAGCTCGTGGCGGGAGCGAGTGGCGAGTTGCCCTTGCCTCCCGGGCCAGGCTTGGGAGTAGAGCTTAGCGCCGAAGTACTCAGCCGCAAGGACGCAATCGTAAGGCGATCGTCTCTTTAAAGCGGACTCTCAACTTTGTCGTGATAACGCGACACCGAAGAAGCGCTAGTTCAACCGATGGCAGTGTTCATGCGGCTTTGGCCGCCGTTCATTGCAGGAAGCATTCTGGCGGGATGAGTGCGGAGGCCTTGAGGTGAAGGCTCTCGGATCACGCTCTCGGTCGCAGAAACGCCACTTCCGACGTGGCGGGGCGCCATGCCGGTCTGTTTCGAAGAAGTCATCCTAAGATTGTCCGGCGGCTGCTTTGAGATTGCGGCTACTATCGATGCCTCTCCGCCGCAAGCAATACGACTCGGGCGAAGAGGCCGGTTGTGTCACCGGAATTGGTTTTGTCTTTTCCGTAGCCTACGGCAAAGGTCACGGTGTCGGCGGCTCTCAATTCAACCTGCCCTGAATAGTTCGCCGTCGGGCTTGCCCCTTCCACCTTGTGGAAGGCCGGGTCTCCGCCATAGCCATCGATATCGGCGTCGAATAGAGACGTGGCATTGTGCAGCACATGCACGTCGGTGGTAGATAGTCCGTAATGGATGCCCTCAAATTGTGCGCTTACCTTATACGTTCCAGCCACCGGTGCCGTAAACCGAACCAGGCTGTATTGGCCGCTAATACTGGCTTCCATGGCGACTTCGCCCGGCCGCACGGCCCATCCTTTACAGCCCACCTGCGACTGCTTGGTAGTGTTGTAGGCAATGTACGGATAGTAGCCGGGGCCGGGCCCGTTATTCTTGGCCGGGTGCCAGAAACCAATCGAACCAGTCGGATCACATTTCATGTCGGTTCGATCTGATTGCGCGTCCACTCGAAACTGCTCTGGCGCTAAAGAATTCGTTTCAGAATACCCGTACTGCCAGACCTTGTTGGGATTGTCGCGAAAAGAGAAGTCAGCCGATAAATCGAAGGTGGTTTGCGCCTGCGCCAGCAGGCTAGCGAAAAAGGCAAAGAAAATAACAGCCATTTTTCCCATACTCAAGCTCACCTTTTTAATTAAACAAAACGGCGCTGCTAATACACCCATGCCGTTGTTCGCGGACAGTAACGGTGTGCAATTGTTCTTGATCGCTCCGCGCCAGCTTGCGTCCACCCTAGTTGGGCTGGTCAGTCAACTCCGCGAGCAGAGTGCCGACTGGCACCTTGAGCCCGAGTTCTACCTGGATTGCTCCAAGGTAACCCTTTCCCATGGACTCAACTTCCATTTCGATCTTATCGGTTTCCACGGTAAACAAAGCCTCGCCCTTCTCGACATACTCACCCGGCTTTTTCAGCCAGCTAGTTACGGACCCCTCCTCCATGGTGAGACCGAGCTGCGGCATAACAATTTTGTACGCCATCTCTAACACTTTCTCCTTGGTTGTTTCATCATGTCGTGAACTTCTCTGACAATTCGATCGACCGACGGAATCATCTGGTTTTCGAGGATCGGACTAAATGGATTCGGGACCGGTAATGAGCAAATGCGCTTGGGAGTCACATGGAGTTCTTCGAAGCAATCCTCGGTCGCAATTGCCAGAAGCTCTCCCGCAAAACCGCAGAACGAAGGCGACTCGTCGACCACCACAAGTCGGCCCGTCTTTTTGATGGATTGTGTGATTCTATGCCGATCAAAAGGAACGATACTTCTGGGGTCAATCACTTCGGCTGAAACACCCTGCGTCGCCAATTGCGTTGCCGCCTTTGCCGCCAGGTCCACCATGCGAGACATGGCCACAATCGTCAGGTCCTTACCCTCGCGGACGATGCGTGCTTCTCCGAAGGGAATCAGATACTCCTCTTCGGGTACTACGTCCTTGGTGTTGTAGAGCGACTTATGCTCGATCACGGCCACCGGCCCCGGATCTCGCAGCGCGGTTTTGAAGAGTCCCTTCAGGTCGTAAGGAGTCGCGGGGATTACAACCTTCAATCCCGGCGTGTTAGCGAACCAGTTATAAAATGTGTGCGAATGGTGCGCTCCAGCGCTGCGCACCGATCCCATGGCGCCTCGAATGACCACTGGAGCCTTGATCTTTCCATTCGACATGTAGGAAATGTTGGCAGCCTGCTGCACAATTTGAGTAATAGCTTCGAGAGCGAAGTCGAGGAAGACTTCGTCCACCACTGTGCGCGTGCCCGCCATGGCGGCGCCAATCGCTGCACCCGTGGCTCCAAGCTCGCAGATGCCCGTGTCTCGCAGCCGCTCGTCCCCGAATTCTTTCCACAATCCGCGGGTCTGCCGAAAGTTTCCGCCACGTGGCCCGATGCCTTGCCCGATATAAACAATGCTTGCGTCTCTGCGCATCTCCTCGCGCAGAGCTTCGACTCCCGCATCCGCGTACGTAATGACACGGCCTTGCTCTGACATACGTTCTCCCTCTTTCAAAGCCACTGCTTTAAAACACGTGATCGTTTACCGATTCCGCCAAAGGCTCGGGGCTCTTCTCGGCGAATTCCACTGCATCATCGATCAGCCGTTCGACTTCCTGATCGGCCGCCTGTAATGTGCTTTCTGTCATACCCGATTCGATCAGCCACGCTCTGGCGATTTTCACGGCGTCTCTCTTTTTCCACTGTTGGACTTCCTCGCGGGTTCGATAGTCGGTGCCGGGGTCGCCCTCGTGGTGGCCGACATAACGATAGGTCTTGCACTCGATCAGCGTTGGGCCTCCGTCGTTGCGAGCACGTTCAATCGCCGCTTGTGCAACTTCGTGGACCGCGACTACATCCTGGCCATCCACTTCGACTCCCAGCATTCCGTAGGCTGCTGCCCGGCTTGCAACATTCGTGTTCTTCGTGGCGCGCACGAAGGCCATTTCGGTCGCGTATAAATTGTTCTCGCAGACGTATATGATCGGCAGATTCCAAACGGCGCCGAGATTCACCGACTCATGAAATGATCCGCTGTTGACCGCGCCATCGCCGAAGAAGCAGACGACAACGTTCGATTCCTTCTTCAGCTTCGCGCTCAATGCAGCTCCGGTAGCCAGCGGGATCGGAGCACCCACAATTCCGTTCGTGCCCATGAACCCGTATTCTGGCGCATACATATGCATGCTGCCGCCGCGTCCACCCGAGCTTCCCGTCTGCTTGCCCCAGAGCTCTGCCAATACGGCGCGCGCTGGCACCCCCTTTGCCAGCGCGTGACCGTGGCCGCGATGCGTGCTGAAGACGAGGTCCGGCGTTTCGAGATGCGAACACACGCCGACCGCGACCGCTTCTTCTCCTACATACAAGTGAACAAATCCCGGAAGCCTGCCATTGCGATACAGCTCCTGAACTTTGAGCTCGAACAGTCTTAGTTCAAGCACCTTCTTGTAATAGTTAAAAAGCAGTTCCTGCGAGATTTGCTCCGCCAGAACTCGTTCCGACATGTTGAAAGCCTCCCGAACTTACTGCGACAACGGCAATTTCTGCGGCGCATGCTCACGCTGCGACCGGTAAACGGCAGTGAATAGCTCCACCACACGGCGTCCCGCCTCTGCATCCACCATGTGATCTCTGTCTTTCGACACTGCATCGAGAAAGTCGCCCAGTTGCACCTGATGGTAGTGAGTCATCACGTTCCAGGGGCGCGAGCGGTCCTCGCGATTCCAGATCTCGAGGTTTTTCTCTTCCCCCGGGATAGTCCAAATATCATTAAATGCAGGGTCCATTTTTTCCGTGACGCCGGAGATGAACGGGGAACCGCTGTCTGTCTCAGCGCCGACCGACGCTCCCGAAGATCCGTGTATGTGAATCTTTCCCCACAGTCCGGGGCGCTGCGAATTACTTAGGACAATCGATCCCATCCCGCCATTCTTAAAGCGCACCGAGGCAATCACCGTATCGTCGACTTCGATGCCAGGATGGTTATAGGTGTCCCAGTAACCATGCAATTCCACGGCAGGTCCCATGAACCAACTCATCAGATCAAGATAGTGTGGCGCCTGGCTAACGACTACTCCGCCGCCCTCGCCTGCCCAGGTTCCGCGCCAGGGGTCGGAGCGGTAGTACGCCGGTTCCCGCCAACCGAGCATGGTTACAATCGCGAGCACCGGCTTGCCGAGTTTGCCGGCGTCGATCGCTTCTTTCATTCGCAAGACTGGTTCGTACCAGCGCCTCTGACTGATCACGCCCAGCTTGATTCCGGCGGCGTTGGCCGCAGCGATCGCACGGTCACAGGAGGGGAGATCGATCGCCAGCGGCTTCTCTGAAATTGCGTGGACACCCAGGGCCGCCGCTATCTCAACCGCAGCGGGATGCTGAGTGTGCTGCGTGCAGATGGAGAGCACATCCACCTTTTCCCGCTTCAACATCTCTGCCAGATCGGTGTAGGCGTTCACTTGAAATTGTTTGGCGAAGGCCTGTGCCCGCTCGGGGGCCACGTCGCACACCGCTACCAGTTCTGAGTTCGACAGCGTCTGGTAGGCCAGTGCGTGGGTTCCGGCAACCTTGCCGCATCCCACAATGGCAGTCCTCAGGCGATTTGTACTTGTGCTGTACATGACCTTCGCTTCAAAGTCCTAAGAAATAGACGTGCCGTCCGATTCGCCGGGCCTGTGTCGCAGCTCCACCAGGAATCCCAGTAACTTCTGTGTATCCATCAGTGCCCATCGGGTGCCGGGACGAATTCCTGTTCCCGACTGAAGCACGCTCACCCCCGACTTGGCCAGTTCGTAGATTACCGGATCGATATCTTTCACCTCGAAAAGCACATGGTGAATTCCGCCGCCGGTTTGATCGAGGAAGTCCTGGTATTCGCTGCGGCCTTCGACAGGCTGGATCAGTTCCACCTCGACATCTCCCAATTGGACGAATGCCTGCTTGATGCGAATCTTCTCTTCTGCGCCGTGGTAGTAATACTTGGATTCGACCCGATCCGGCCATTCCACGTATCGAAAGGGTCCAATCCCGAACAGTGATGTGAGCAACTGCGCGGTCCGGTCGCGGTCTGGCACGACAATTCCAATCTGCACCATGCGTTGAAGCTTGACCGCAGATGGAAGCGCGGATGACAAGCCCGAAATCAGACTGTCTTTCAAAGTCATCGAGCGAGATAGCCTCCGTCTACGGGGAGAATCACGCCGGTCACCATGGAAGAAGCGTCGGACGCCAAAAATAATGCCGGCCCAACGATCTCTTCCGGTTCGCCTACGCGGCCTAGCGGAATGTTCGAGACCCATGTTTGCATCAACTTGTTTGGATCGAATTGCGGCTCAGCCATAACTTCTTTGAGCCCCGGTGTCATGAACTGGCAGGGAGCAATGGCATTGACGCGGATGCCGCGATCGGCCCATTCGAGAGCCAACTGCTTGGTCATGGCATTCACGCCGCCTTTGCTGGCGCAATACGCATTGGCACCACGGCCAACGCCAACGACACCGGCGATCGACGAGAAATTGAGGATCACCCCCGAGCCCTTCCTGAGCATGACGCGTGCCGCCGCCTGGCAACACAGGAATGTGCCGCGCAGGTTAATGTCGAGCACGCGGTTCCACGTCTCCAGCGGAGTCGATTCTGCCGGATCGTGCTGCGGAATCCCAGCACAATTCACCAGAATGTCCACGCCGCCTAGTTGGCTGACGGTCGCCTCGACCATGGCGGTGATGTCTCCAGGAACTGCGACGTTCGCTTGCAGTGCGATAGCTCGCCTTCCTAGTTTGCGCACTTGCTCCGCGGTGCGCTGTGGGTTCTCGATATTGAGATCGCATGCAGCAATGTCGCAGCCGTATTCCGCGAAGCCAAGAGCGATCGCTTCACCGAAGCCGACGCCGGCTCCGGTGATCAGCGCCACGCGCCCGCTGAGATCAAACAGGTTTCGAGTTGCCGTCTTTTTCATATCCATGATTCAAATCTCAAAACTGGTCACTAACAGTCGATCAATTGCTTTTCGCGTTCACGGACATACTCTCGAATAACAACATTTCCGATGTGCCGGGGGTTTCCAGCCGGACAGGAATGCCCTCGGTCATCAGCTGAAAACCGGATAGTTCGACTGTCTCTCCGCGGTTTTCAAATGTGACTCTGTATTTCGCGGAAATATCCAGGCCCCGGGGCAAGAAATGGTAGACGGAATCTCCGTAGCTGGAAGTTCGAAACAGTGTCGCAACATCGCGTTTCTTGTCTGTGCTGCCGTATTCCAGAACAACCCAAGGCGACTCGCTCGCGTAGGAAGTCATCGGCGTGTGGTGGTAGACCACGCTGTCGCGCAGAATTGGGCGCAACTCACTTTTATAGAGGTCGACTCCAGTCCGGATCTTGGCTCTTAGAGTGGGGTTCAATTCAGCCAGCGACGGCGCAATGCCACGAAAGATTGGTAAAGACATCTGCACCTGGCGCAGCTGTGAATCGACATCACCGTCGCCAGCTAAATCAGGGACCTCTGTGCCGAAGGTGCGCAGAAGGATTTCCGGTGGTAAGACCCAGGTCATGCCGTTCAAGATTTTCACGCCGCGAGGTTCGCGCATCCAGTCGGACAATTCGGTATTGTCAAAGCGTCGAAGTATGCCCCAATCAAGCCGTCCGCCTCCTCCAGCGCAATTCTGAAAGATCACTTTCGGAAACTGTTGGCGCAGGTGGTCGAACATGGCGTAGAGATTCTCGACGTGCCGCCATCCCGCGTTCTCAACAAACCCGTCACGCACATGGTTGCCGTCTTCTTCGACCGACATGTTGTAGTCAATCCGGAAGATGTCGAGATCATATTTCTTAATGATCCGGGCCATCTCCGATTCCATCCACTTCGCAACCACCGGGTTACCGACATCCAGATGTCGACCATTGGCAAAGGACTGGCCGTCGCGGGTCAGAATCCAGTCCGGATGTTCTTTGCGCAGCTTTGACGCTGCTCCCGCAGCCTCAATCTCAACCCAGAGGCCGAAGCGCATCCCCTTCTCGCGCGCATATTCCCGGATGGGCCCGACGTCGTTCGGCAACCAATCGCCGGCATACCAATCGCCCGTATTGTCGTACCAGTGATTCGGCTCAGGTCCGTACCAGCCAGCGTCGATAAAAAAACTTTCCGCGCCGATTTCGGCAGCCAAGTCGATTTCGCGATCAATCCCCGCCTCGATTTCGTGATCCACAATATAGCCGCGATGATTTGCTTCCACATCGAAGACATGTTCCGTCGGCGGATGAGGCAGAACGTCTCGACGCACGTGATTCGCCAGTGCCTGAGTTACGTGGTCAAGATCCGACTTCATGCAGAGAATATGAGTTTCCGGAGTCTTGACCACCTCGCCCGGTTCGAGCACGCGCAAGACTGGATCCACAGAACTCGGCCCCATCTCGAAGAACAGTCGAGCCTCATTGACCGGCCGGTCGATCGAGTCCGAGCGATCCACTGGAGATTTCTCGACCTTGCTCGTAACCCGGATTTTCCAGTTCGCGCTCCAGCCCAGAGAGGCAGCGAACCATTCACCGGTAGCATTGTTACGAGCAAAAAAAGTCGGGTGGCCCCAACCCGATTTGCCGCGTTCTCCAGATATGACTTTTGTGTCGTTGACCACAGGATCGAAGCGCCAAGCGCCTTCGTATCCCCATTTTTGGTATTGCGCATAGCCTACGTCGTAGACCTCATCCGAGTTAGGCGCAAGTTTCTCGGCGTAATTAGGAGTATGCCAAAGTTGTCCTGACCAGGGAGACACGTTAGAAATGGCCGTCGGCCGTTGGCCGATGTTCGTAACCTCCAACCATCGCACCATCACTGGACCGCCGCTCAGCAGGGTGTGAATCTTCACGCGAACCGGGCGCACGCTGCTCTCCAGTTCCACCGTTACAACCAATCCATCGGGATTCTTCACCTCGGATTGGTTGGCGCCAACCCACTTCCATGTCCCGGAGAGTTCCTGCCCTTCCACCTCCAGTTTGAATGCATCCACGGGAAATGTGTCCATTAGCTGCCGTTCCCCGTCAATCTGAATGTCTGCGATAATCTGGCCGCTCGAATCCCAGTAACGGCTTACCCAACGGCCGTTCCGCAACTCCTCATCGCAGACAGTGAGGCCGGAACTCAAGCGAACGCTAGGAAACTGCCCTGTTCGGATGAACGCAGACCGCGGCCCTCCGTCAGGCGCCGCGAACACACTCGGATGAACAAGGAAGAACATGCAAATAGCTGCGCAGGTGGTGACGGCGGATGCCCAGTTGCGACGAAGATCTGGTGTGCGAACTACCGTGCCGGCGCACTGCATCGTTCCCCTCTACTCACTTGCAATATTTCACCGTGGGTATGGTTCGCGGCTTTTTGGGAGGTGCCGGACACTGCACCATGTCCGGCACCTCCGCGACCTGCCAAACACCACCCGCACAATACTAAACTTAAAACCCAATCGTCAACAGTTTTGTTAACAACAGATACCGCCCGGCTACAGACGTGCCCTATCAAATGGAAGCGCATCCATATTTCGTTGCCGTCTTGTCGTCGATCAGTTCCGCCCGAGGAACCTAGGCCCGGCCTGCATAGCTCAGAATGGCGATTGCTGCCACCAGAAAGCTGACTCCCAGAATCATCGTCCGAAGCGGACGCGTCCCGGTTCGTCTCCACTCGCCCGTCAGTACGCCGAACACCGTGCTGGCTACGACAATGGACGCGAGAAACAGCGGCCAGCCGATCGACGTGCCGAGATCCCCTAGTTTGACCGTCGAGATACTGTAGAGGATGATGCTGCCGAACCACAGAAATCCCATGCTGGCTCCGATCAACCAGTAGTACCAGGTGCCAGGCAAGGCAAGCTTGCCCGTATTGTGGTTCTTTCGCATCAGGACCAAACAGTAAATTGCACCCGGTAAGAATCCTGCATAGAGGCAAGGTAACCAGACCGCATTCGACATCATGGCGAGGCTCGCGCCATGTTGTTGCGCGGCACGCTGAATGCTGCCCCCAAATGCCAGTCCAAGGTTCAGCATGGACCCGAGAATGCCGGAAACAAACGCCAGCAGAAGTCCGCCCACAAATCCGTGCCGCGCGGTTGCGCTTTCCTGCTGTAAGGCAGCCTCTCTACTCTTCCCCGCGAGTCCGCACAGTGCGACCCCGAAGAGAATGACCAGCACACCGAGAAAGATCAGTCCGCCTTGTCGGGTCATGACAAGATCAGAATGCTGAGCGATTAGCGGCGTGAGGGCGCCTACCGCAGCCGATGTTCCCAAGCATACCGCGAAGGTGATGGCTAACCCAAGGCGCGTGAGTGCGAGACCAAAGAATACCAGCGACACGCCCCAACTGGCGCCAAACGCTACCATAGCGGCCAACGTTCCAATAGAAACAGAGGAGTAAGTCGACCACAGCCCAGGGACGGTGAACAATGCGATCACCGTCGGAACCACAGCTACGCCCATGACGGAAAAAGCAAACCAGGAATGCTCCCACTCCCATTTCTTATTCAGTTTCATGGGGAGCGCGTACGCAGCATTCATAATCGAAGCGCACAACACTAACAGGAGCGCCTGGACGGTGTTTGAGGTCATAAGATTTCTTGCGTGGCGTGGAGCGAGCGAACCCTATGGAAACCGGAATACTTTAAGCGGCAATCGGGTGCCTTCGGGCCGAGCTATTGAAGCACCAGCTCCGATCAATGTCAACAGAATTGATGACATGATATCGAGCGATTACGCAGGAGTTTTAGTGGGTGGGGAAGTCGCTCGTCCAAGGGTCGGGAGCAAAGTCCGGAAAGGCTGTGCGCTGTTCGAAGGTTCGGGAATACAACCCCTCAAAGTACCGCTCCACTTCACCCTCGATCTTGTCCAGCGGAGTTTTCAGGAGCATCCGCACATACTGTTCGTGGTTTTCGCGCCGGGTTGCCAGCGGAATACGGGAGGAGTACGCGCGGGCAATGATGAAAATATAGGGGTTCATCAGCAGATCGAGAGTCCGGTACAACAACGGCTGGTTCGCACCTTTCCAGATGGTGCGGTGCAGTTCCATGTCCGCCAGAAAAAAATGTTCTTCACTATTCTTAGCGGCTGCCGCCTTCAGTTTCTTAAGAGCTCCATTCAGCAGATCCGGAGCATTGATCGAAGGATTCTCCCGCATGTAGCGAACGCAAAGGCCTTCGAGTTTGGCGCGCATTCGGAAGATCACTCCGATTTCAGCCAGTGAAATATCCCGAATAAACGTGCCCCGGCGCGAGGTGGTCACTACCAGGCCGTCGCGCTCTAGACGAAGCAATGCCTCCCGGACAGGTCCGCGGCTGACCTTCAATTCCTGCGCAAGGTCCTCTTCGATGATGCGCTGCCGCGGTCGTAGTTTGCCGGCGTGAATGGCCTTGCGTAAATAGGCTTCCACTCGTTTACTTGCGGAAATTCCGCGCTCTGTTTTGGCAGGAGTCTTCGAAGGTTTCATGGATAGTAGGCCAGTGCTTGTCAGTTCGCGTCGTCCGCAGGTCTCACGGACTGCCGGTGGCACAGTCTCTATACAGTAGCAAAACGGTTTTTCTTTCGATACCAACGAACGCCGATCATACCCGAAACTCTATCCTGTTGTCGACAATCCGAGTGACCGCCTAGTTGCAGCGGCGATACCTGACCGGAAGCCGCATGAGAGGCCTCCCATCAGGGGTTTGCGCACTCGCCATTAACACCTACCATTTGTTGTAGACATTAGTGTTGACAATATTTCTCTTGACACTCGCCGAAACATAGGTTAACTTCCGCGACGGTCCATGAGAGCTTGCAAGCGCCACGTCGCGTCGTCGCAATCGAGGGCAGTTGCCACAATCTCCGTGTTCCCCAGCCCCTACGCGGGGTCCAAATCCAGTTCGAAGTGCTGTTGTTCAGGAGGCTCCACGATGAACTCCGCCGTCTACCGTTTCTTAACGCTCATTGCTGTTCTTTCCCTGGTAAGCACTGGCAGTTTGCACGGACAAACGGCAGTCACCGGAGGCATCGAAGGCAACGTGACGGACGCCTCAGGCGCAGTCATTGCTGGCGCGACTGTGGAAGCGACCGACGTTCCCGACGCGGTGACTCGCGATACCGTTACGAATAACGACGGAGCATATCGGTTCCCGAGTCTGATCCCGGGAACATACTCGGTTACGATTAAGAAGTCCGGGTTTGCCACATTTACCCGCGACGCCACGCGAATCGATGCCGGAATCCTCTATCGGATCGACGCCAAGCTGCCGGTGGGTACCGCATCGTCCAAGGTTGAAGTTACCGGCGAGACGCCTCTTCTCCAAACGGACAGTGCCGAAGTGAACGAAATCATCCACCCCGCAGAAATCAGCAGCTTGCCCTTGTTCGGCAACAACATCACTCGATTGTCGCTTTTAGCTCCCGGAGTTTCGATGCCAAGTGGCCAACTGGATCTTCATCCAGAAAATGCCGGCTCCGATTTCAACCTCAACATCAACGGGGCAGCACCGAATGCGAATGGCCACTTACTGGATGGAGTCGAGAACACCGAGGCAATCCAAGGGTTGTCCATCATCGTGGCTCCGAGCGACTCCGTGCAGGAAGTCAAACTCGCGACCAGCAATTACGACGCTGAATACGGCAAGGTAGCGGGCGGACTTTGGCAGATCACGACGAAGTCGGGCACGAACGCATTTCACGGATCGCTTTTTGAGAACTATCGCACCTCTGGTTTCAACGCGGCCGACCAATTTACCGAGCACGCAACCGGTATTCCCGGCAATCGCTGGAATCAATTTGGTGGCAGCATTGGTGGCCCGGTAATCAAGAACAAGGTGTTCTTCTTTGGCGACTACCAGGGGATGCGGAATAACCTGCATGCTTCGGGTAACGAAGTGGTGCCGATCGATGCATTTAGGACTGGAGATTTCAGTTCTGTCGCAGCCATCGATCCGATCTACGATCCGGCCACAGGCAACCCGGACGGAACCGGCAGAACCCAGATTCAGTGCAATGGCGTCCTCAACAAGATTTGCCCCGACCGGATCAGCAATGCGGCAACAAACCTGCTTGCACTGCTGCCTGAGGCAAACTCAGCTGGGACGGGCCCAGATGGGACGGGACAAAACTATCAGATTTCCAGTCCGGCCACTTTCTACCAGAATCAATTCGACACTCGCGCCGATTTCTTTGCTACTTCAAAAACCGTTGTGTTCGGAAAATTCACTTATTTTAAAGCGACGTTCAATACCCCGACGGCATATGGTGTTGCGGGGGGCGGCCCGCCGCTGGGCGGAATTGGGGTTGCAAACGCGGGAGCTTCGACCGATAACGACAAGAGCTTCATGTTCAACTATCAACACACGTTCTCTCCCTCGTTGCTGACGGATGCGCGTTTTGCTTTCTCCCGCATCGTAATTTCAGAATTGCAGCCGGATTACAACACTGACGCGGCAACCAAAGTGGGGATTCCAAACATAAACCTGGGTACGGTCTACACCTCGGGGTTACCCGAGATCAGCGTCAGCGACCCATTGACCTCTTTCAGCATGGGCGATTTCGGATTGCCCTTCTTCGAGCGCGAGGCCAACTTCGAGGTCTACAACAACTGGACCAAGACCTCTGGTCACCACGCTTTCAAGTGGGGAGCCGATATCGGCAAGTTCTTTGGTATTCGAACCGACGTTAGTGGACGTGGAACCTTCAACATTAGCCAATCGCTCACTCAGCTCAACGATTCTGCAAGCTCGGGGCCATGTACAAATCCAGCACAGGGTTTCTTTTGTGGCTCTGGCTTGGCGGCGCTCGAGCTTGGTCTGGTTGGTGGATCGCCTTCCACCTTCAATAGAGACATAACACTGGTTCAGCCTCAGGAAAAAGTTTGGAAGTACGCTTTCTACGGTCAGGATACCTGGCAGGTTACGCCTAAGCTGACTCTGACATTGGGCTTGCGGTGGGATTATATGAGTCCGATTTTCACGCCTAACGGCCAGAGCGTCGGAAATATCGATGTGACCACCAATACGCTGTTGCTGACCAACCTGGCGGGCAAGTATGCGGGAGTCACGACTCCAAAAACCGAGTTCTCGCCCCGTATCGGAGTGGCCTATCGCTTGCCGCATGAAACCGTGCTGCGCGGCGGATACGGCCGAAGCTACTATATGAACGCCGACGGCGCAGGATTTGGAACCCAGGGCTGTTGCTGGCCCATCAAGCAGAGCCAGACTGATGTCCAGACCAACCCGTTTGCCCCGCAGAGTTACACGCTCGATCAGGGGCCAGGCGCGCCGCCTGCACTTCCGGCGTTTCCTTCCAATGGTCAGATTTCATTTCAGGGTGCCCCCGGTGGGAGTGAATATTTCGTCGGTGTCGGAACCTACCCTCATAGTTACAACGACACTTACAACGTAACCTTAGAGCACGCTTTCCCATATCAGATCGTTGCGTCGGTCGCCTATGTGGGCAACATCGGCCGCCATCTCTGGGATAACTATAATGTCAACTTGCCGCCCCCCGGACCGGGCCAGTACACCTCCCGCGAGCCGTTCTGTCTTGCGCCGCTTGTCACAGGTCCTTGCTCCTCCTCTAGTTATGGTTGGGCTGTACCAGAATACCAACGGAACAACTCTGTTTACCATGAACCGGAAATGAGAAGTAACTACAATTCGCTGCAACTGCACGCGGAAAAGCGCTTTCATCAGGGTGTGTATCTCTTGAGTAATCTTACCTGGGCGAGGTCGCTCGACGTTGGAACGTTTGGGCCGGGGGACGGCAACGGAAATCAATTCTGCTTTTCCTGCAATTATGGACCCTCAGGCACGGTAAGACCGTGGTCCTGGACGAGCGCAGCTAACTGGGAACTGCCATTCGGCCGTGGTAAGGCTTATGCAAATGGTTTGAGCCGAGGTGCGGACGCTGTGGTTGGAGGCTGGGCGCTGAGTGGACTTTTCAATTTCGAAGGGGGACAGTATTTCACGCCGTATAACTTGGGCTCCCCCGGCGTGCTAAATTCTCCCATTTATGACAGACCGAACCTCATCGGCGATCCTCATGTGTCCCATCCCAACCGCAATCAGTGGTACAACCCGGCAGCCTATACCGAGCCCGCTCAGTACACCTTCGGAAATGCTGGGCGCAACAGCTTATTAGGCCCTGGCTACGGCGAAGTTGATCTATCGTTGACTAAAACCTTTGCCATTACAGAGAGCACCCACATTGACTTGAAGTGGGACGTATTCAACGCTCTCAACCGGGTAAACCTGAACACGCCCACATGTTCCGGCGCGGCATTTGTTGATTATGTAAACGCCGGCCAGATTTGCAGCATCGTCGACTTTCGTCGCCGTATGCAGCTCGGAGCGCACCTGACGTTCTAGAGTCCTAGTTTCTCGTCAGGCGTGCCTCGGCACATCGCCGAGGCACGTCTGACTAGTTCTTCAACCAAGCGAGTTTCATCCTTCCGCAATGTGACCCTTCTGCTACAAACTTTAAGAGTGTCGAGGTTCATCTGATGAGAGCGTTGCTGCTCACCGCCTGCCTGATTACCTGTGTCGTATTCCCGGCAGCTGCCCAAGTATCGATTACCAAGTCCGCTACCGGCTGGGAATTAACCAACGGACATATCCGCCTCGAACTAACTCAATCCTCAAATACGGTGCTGATGAAGTCTCTGCGACGCGACGGCGGCCCGGAGTGGGCTGTCACCGGCACGCCGCTGGTTGCGAATCCCGACCGGTCCGGCAACACGTTCCGCTATTCGGAAGATGCCATTACCGATCTTGCCCAAGGTGGTAAGCAACTCGCCTTGCGCTTTCAATCTGCGAGTGGCGGCGTTCTTTCTCTGGAGTTGAAGCTGTATCCGACAGGCGCGGTGATCCAGACTGCCATACAACTCGAGAACCGCAGCCAGCGTGACTTGCCGCTCGACCCTCACATTGATCCTTTATTTTTGACTCTGAAGAATCCTGACGGCGGACTCAAGCCGTATTCCTCAGCCAAAGGCCAGCACGGATTTCGTCCCGTCGCGGGTGCTTCGCCAAAGCGAGATTTTCCGGACTGGCTCGTGCTGGAGAATCAGTCCGCCGGGGAATCCATGCTCGTCGGAGGTGAACCGGGCCTGGGCGTGCTGGGATGGAAAGCCAATGTTCTCGCTTCCGCCTCAACCACAGTCGTACGCGCTGGGACCATTTTGATAAAGGATAAGAAGTCCGGCCCTCCGGCGACCTTTGAACTTGCTCCCGGTGCGACGGTGGAGACTCCGATCAGTTTTGTTGCACTGGCCAAGGGAGACACGGACAACGCCGGCAACGAGACGTTTCGTTATCTGAAGCAATATGTCTTTCAGGCTCCATTGCCCGATTCACCGTTGGTCACCTATTGCATTTGGCTCACCGAAAAAAACAGCGAAGTTGAACTACTCAAGGAACTCGAACTGGCTAAACGGGTAGGATTCGATGTCTTTTACCACGACGCTACCTGGTACGAAGGCGCATCCGTTGTCCCCGGCATGAACGATTGGACTCAGGGACTCGGAAGCTATAAAGAAGATAAGGAAAAATTCCCACACGGACTAAAGTCCATGTCCGACTCGGTCCATAACGCGGGGTTGAAATTCGGCGTTTGGATTGATCCGGGAAATGTGGATACCTCCCGGGTGGATTCTGGCGAGATTCCGGTCGAGTGGCTGGCCATGATTGACGGCAAGACCATCGGCACTACCCATCCTTCGTTGACTCCGACCAGGCAACTTTGTCTGGGTGATCCCAAGGTTGTGGCGTGGGTCGAGGAGCAACTAGGTGACATTATCGAAAAGTGGCAGCTCGATTGGATCAAGTGGGACCCGTCCAGCACTGTCAGCTACGAATGCAATCGCACCGATCACGGCCACGGAAAGACCGACGGTGCTTATGCGGCCTATCGCGGGCGTGAGGAAATCCTGCGTTATTTGCTCAAGCGCTTTCCCAATCTCTCCGGATTTGAGTGCGACCCCTCTCTTCAGTTCGCGCGTACCAACGCCGGTCCGCAATTGCTTCTTCCGGGCGGATATACCAACGAGTTCATCACCGGTCCGATGCTCAGCCCGAATGTGTGGGGCTCGCTGGCAACCGCTGGACACGGTGACGCTGGCGGAGAACACCTCACGGCGCGCTGGTACAGCGCTTCTGCCCTCGACTACTATTTCCGCAAGCACTTCATGCATGGCGTGACGTTCGGCAATATCAACGGCATGTCATCGCAGTTTCTGTCGGCGGCTCCCCCCGGTTTTGTTGAGGCGTTCGAACGCAATCTCATGTTCTTTAATCAATATCGTCATCTCTTATTGGAGGACGTTTACCATCCCAAGGTGGCGGCCAACGGTTGGAGTTCAATCCAATATGTGAAGGAGGATGCAACCGAGTCGGTGGTTTATATTTTTCGGGATCACTCGAATATCGCGGATACGACTATCAATTTGCGAGGACTGGATGCGAAGGCGAAATACAAGGTCACAAGTCTCAATGATCGCCCGGGCCGCGATCGAGTGTTTACGGGGGATGCCTTGATGAACGGCGTCGCTGCCCATCTGCCTAACCAATGGCTGGCCGTCGGCGATGGAGCAATCAAGGAATTTGCTGACCAGCAGAATTATGGCTCGGATATTCTTTTGCTGCGGCAGATTCCCTGAGTCTGTCGTCCGTTTGTATAGCAGAAGCCTGGCAGATGTCTGGTGGATGTCTGGCAAAATATTGGAGCCTTGCCGGGAGCAGGGAATCGAAAGCAAGGCCAGCCTACCTTAAAATACTGCCTCCATTTTTCAGCCTTCCAATATGTCCGGGAAAGTTCATCCTCAGCGCGGCCAATCAGCCAGCGGCCAGTGCGTCAGTTCTTCAATTTCTAACAGCCGGTTGTATTTCGCCAGACGCTCTGATTGGCGAATCGATCCATTCTTAAATTGATCGGCGCGCCATCCGACCGCTAAATCCGCTGCCCAGTTGTCCTCGGTTTCTCCACTACGGACGCTCAGCGTGACCGACCAACCTGCTACTCGCGCCATTTTGTACGCATCGAGTGCTTCCGTAAGCGTTCCGATCTGATTGACCTTCAGCAGCAACGCGTCGCAGGCCTTGGCCTCGATCGCACGCGTTATCCGGGCTGTGTTCGTACACAGCAGATCGTCTCCCAAGGTCAGCGCTCGGCCTGCAATCACCCGGCGAAGCTCCGGCCAATTTTCCCAGTCATCTTCCGCCAGACCGTCCTCGACGCTTAAAATCGGATACTCATCGAGCCACTTCTCTACTGTTTGGATCATTGCGGCGCTATCCAGAACGTTTCCATCCTTCTTATAGCGGCCGCTCTCATAAAAATGCGACGCGGCTACGTCGACGCCCAAAGACACGTCCTTACCAGGACGATAACCTGCCATTTCAATCGCTTCGACCGCCAAACCCAGCATCTCTTCGGCAGTTCGGCAAGGAGGAGCCAAGCCGCCCTCGTCGGCTGTAAGCAGGCGCATTCCATATTTTCCGAATACCAAGTCGGCCGCCGCTTGATAAACATTGGACGCACAAACCAGGGTCTCATCGATGGTGCCCGCAGACATCGGGATGATCAACACATCCTGTATGGAGACTTGTTGCCCGGCGTGCTTACCGCCGCTGAAGAGATTGATAGTGAGGCGAGGTAGCCGATTGACGGAAGGGTTCATCATTTGCGCGAAATGCTGGTAGAGGGGGGTGCGGCAATAGATAGCGCAGGCCCGGGCAAAGGCGACGGATACGGCCAGGATGGCGTTCGCACCGAGACGTGACTTATTGGGTGTCCCGTCGAGCGCGATCATGGCTCGATCTAATTCGCATTGCTCTTTGAAGTGATGACCGCCCAGCGTAGCCTGAAGTTCTCCGCCGATATTCGCCGCCGCGCGACGACAGCCTAACCCCTGGTACCGGTTGGCATCTCCATCTCTTAGTTCAAATGCTTCGGCGGTGCCGGTCGATGCTCCTGACGGCACGGAGGCCGACGCGCGGATTCCACCTTCCAGAATGCAAGTTGCGAGGACGGTAGGTCTGCCGCGGCTGTCCAGAACTTCACGCCCGGAAAGTTGCTCAATTTTTGGCATAGGTTTCGATCTTGTGAACGAACTCGGCGATCAAAGCGGGCACGGTGATCGGAGGCCTCGGAATGAGCGCGAGAACGACGCCCAATTGCCTCTCTCGTTCGTCTGGCGTCAGATATTCCAATGGAGACTTCCCCGCTACCCGCGCCAGTAGGCAACCAAGCGTATGACGCACGACCCGCGCCTCGACGGAACCCGCCCAGTTCAGATTCATGATCTCCTCGGAGTACGCTCGCCAGAAGAGTTCCGCTGCACTGGCGAGACGGCCGCTAACCTCAGGCAGGTGATGAGCCTTGCTGAGAAAGTGTGTCAGAGCGAAGCCTACATCAAAAGCCGGATCGCCGAAGTGAACCACTTCGTAGTCAAGCAAAATCAACTTTTTCCGGTAGATGAGTGTGTTCTTCGGGCTGAAATCGCCGTGCACCAGACTGTCTTTGTGGCCGAGCGTCTCCCGTGCCAGGGACTTGAGAAAGTCGGACGCCTCGGCAATGTTGTGCGCAGCATAAAGGTAGTACGGTTCCAGACGGAGACTCTCGAAGTAGGCTGTGTCGGCAAATTCCTTCGATACTTCGAGGCTGGACTCCGACGAACGGCGGTGAATAGTGCCAAGAAGAAATCCGAATTGTTCGAAATGGTTCGGAACAATACTTCCTGAAAGCAGCACCGATTTCCAATTCTTGTGTCCTTCCGGTATGGCTTGCATGCCCATCAGGTGATTTTCTGAATCTTCGAAAACGAAGACGGGAGTCGTTCCGGCCGGAGCAGAACAATTGAGCCAGCGTAGTGCTTTCGCTTCCACTCGAATTCTGTCTGGGTTGCTGAACCAGTCTGCGTTGACGCGCAACTTTCTAAGGGCTTGCTTTAGGACCCAGGAGCGTCCATCCGCCCATCGCACCTTTACTGTCCGGTTGGAAACACCACCGGCAAGCGTCTCCAGTACGATCGTCTCACCCGGCTTTTCATAGCCATGCTCCGCAAGGTAATCATGCAGGGCGTCGAACCTCTCGATGTCCAATTCCATGATTGACCGGCCCGCAGTAGTCTACAATGTCAACAGTACTGTTGACAATATGGGATCGATCGTCTAATCTTCGCGGGCGCGCGGTGATCCCACCCCGGCACGATAGAGGAGAGAAATGAGCGGGCGACTCACGGGAAAAATTGCGTTGGTTACAGCGGCCGGGCAGGGTATTGGGCGCGCCACCGCGACCGCATTTGCCGATGAGGGCGCCGTGGTGTGGGCGACTGATATCAACGAGTCCGCGCTTGCCGCCCTCGGCCAGGATCGGCCAGAAATTCGAACTCGGAGGCTGGATGTTCTCGACCAACAGGACATCGCGGATTGTGCCGCCGCCACTGGGACGGTTGATGTCCTGTTCAATTGTGCCGGATATGTTCATCATGGCAGCATCCTCGACTGTTCAGAAGAAGACTGGGATTTCTCCTTCGATCTCAACGTCAAATCCATGTATCGCACCTGCCGTGCGTTTCTGCCGGGAATGCTGCAAGCGAGGAAGGGAAGCATCATTAATATGTCGTCGGCCGCCTCCAGTATTAAGGCGGCGCCCAACCGGTTTGTTTACGGCACCACCAAAGCCGCAGTCATTGGCCTCACAAAGGCCATTGCCGCCGACTTCATCCGCAGTGGGATTCGCTGCAATGCCATCTGTCCTGGAACTGTGCAGTCGCCGTCGCTCGACCAGAGGATTGCAGCGCAGGGTAACATCGAAAAGGCTCGCTCCGAGTTTGTGGCTCGGCAACCCATGGGGCGCATCGGCCGCCCCGAGGAGATTGCGGCGCTGGCTGTGTATCTGGCTTCGGATGAATCCACGTACACTACGGGGCAAATCCACGTCATCGACGGCGGTTTTAGCCTTTAGCAATTAACGGTTCTTGGAGAAGAAATGAAATTGCTTCGCTATGGCCTACGGGGTCAGGAAAAACCGGGCATTTTGGATGGCGATGGCGAAATCCGCGACCTGTCGGGGATCGTCCCTGACTTTGCCGGGGCCACTTTGCTCCCTGAATCGATGGAGAAACTGCGTAACACTGAGATCTCGCGTTTACCCAGGGTTGCCGGCCAGCCACGTCTCGGCCCATGTGTGGGGGTGGTGGGAAAGTTCATTTGTATCGGCCTGAACTACTCCGATCACGCGGCTGAATCGGGCATGGCTGTTCCTGCCGAGCCGGTGGTATTCATGAAGGCGACATCGTCCATCATTGGACCAGACGATGATGTAGTCATCCCGCGGGGTTCGAAGAAGACAGACTGGGAGGTGGAACTCGGTGTAGTCATCGGCAAGCCGGCAAAGTATGTAGAAGAAGCGAACGCTCTTTCCCATGTTGCCGGGTATTGCGTAGTCAATGATCTTTCCGAACGTGCCTTTCAACTTGAGGGCACCGGCCAGTGGGTGAAAGGCAAGAGCGCTGACACGTTTGGTCCGATCGGTCCGTGGCTGGTGACGCCTGATGAGATTCCTGATCCGCAAAACCTCGACATGTGGCTGGAGGTCGATGGCCACCGCTACCAGTCTGGATCGACCCATACTATGGTCTTTGGAGTAGCCCATCTGATCTGCTATTTGAGCCGCTTTATGAGCCTGGGCACCGGAGACGTAATTTCAACCGGCACCCCTCCCGGTGTGGGTCATGGCTGTAAGCCACCGGTCTACTTGCGTGCGGGCAACCGCATTCAGTTGGGCATCCACGGCCTGGGACAGCAGACACAGAAAGTTGTAGCCGACTAGCGGACTTTCTTGTAGAGAAGAATCGCCGCCCCGCGCTTCTCTTTGATCTCCACATGCAGGCCTTGCTGCATCAGGTCTTTTCCGGAAACCGTGCTCGGCGTCTTTGCGTCGAGATCGGTAACTTCATACTTCGCTGCCGGGTCGAGTCCTCGCAGACGTAGATTCTCCGATGCCTGGGTGCTCTCCTCCCGTCGAAAGGCCTGCACCATTCCATCCGCTGCGTCGGGACGATTAAACTGCCATGCCGCCCACTCGAACGCGGCGCTCCGCTCTTGGCTTGGATCGGTAGCGCAATCTGAATTCTCACTACAGGGCAACAATGGATAGTAATCGCCGTAATAATAAGGACGCACAAGTTTCAGTTGCGCGACCATGTTGCGCATCCAGTCAAACGGAAAGTCGGCAGGAATAAAGTTACCGACCTGGTTCGGATAGCCCGCGACATTGAAAAGCGCGAAGGCCAGGCCAGGTGCCATACCGCTGCGGAAATGGTAGGTGTCGCGCGGCCGCACCTGAAGCAACGTGCCGAAATGTGGACGCCAGTAAGCCAGTCCTTCGGTGCTGATCTGCGCTCCGATGGGATCGGCATCCGGTGAAACCGGATAATCTGCGCGGCTCAGGTCCACCGCGCGCGAAATTGTCTCCAAATCGCCGCGCTGCACAATGTCGAGGATGAGTTGCGGGTGGCGGCGTCTCAAGCCGTCCCAAAACTCAAGTAGACCCTCCGCGTAGCGTATCTGGGTGATCCCCTGGCGGTCGCTCGTATCATTCTGCGTCCAGAACGGAGTGAGCGCGAAGTTGCAATCCTGCCGATAAACGTCGATACCCTCTTTGTCGATGAGGTCCGAGATCGAATCGATCATGAACTGCCGGGCCACCGGATTTCCGAAATCGAACGTCCGGAACTTCACCAGCGGCCGCTCGGTATTCCCCTCGAAATGTGTGGTCACTTCTCCGATGAACCAGTCTGGGTGCTGGATGGTCAGTGGTGTTCCAACAACCGCCCGCTCCGGCTCGAACCATAACAGGAACTTCATCCCTTTGGCGTGTGCCGCGTCGCTGATTGGTCGTAAGCCTTTGCCGTCCGGATGAGGAACTTCGTTAACCCTCCAACTTCCGGCGTGCAGGAACCAGTCTTCTTTACCGAAGATCTGAAATTCATCGACTGGACGGTCCGCGCCATACCATCCGGCGTCCATCCAGAAATTTTCAAAGCCAATATTTTCGTTCGTGATTTGTTCGATGAGGCGCAAACTCGTAGAAGTTTTCATTCCGCCCCAGCCGAGGTGAGAGACGGGTAGAACTACCGGCTTCCCGTCGTATTGTGGTGTGTGATATTTCAAAACATGACGGCGCAAGACGTTATGTGCATCGGTATCGTCGCCTTCCCACGGCAGCAGTAGAATCTCGGGGGTGCGAATCTCCTCCCCCGGGTGCAAGGAAAGATGTGTCCCGTCCATGCCCGCGCTGACGGCGATTGTCCCCTGGGTGGCTCGTGAAAAGTTGATGGTCCACTTGCCCGGCCATCCCAGCGCGCCGATCAAGCCATGTTTCTCTGTCTTTATGTCGAAGAAGGGAATGGTCTCGACCGTTTTGCCCCCGCTTTCGTTAGAAATCTGAAACGATTCGAGTTGATTCAACGGTTTTTTCACCAGGGCGTATGTGTCCATGACCCCGCATCCCTTGGAGTAGAGAACCGTCGGAATCGCCTCGCCCTTGACCGCAAACGAAATGTCGAGCGCTTGTACATACTCGAGGACCGGAGCATCAGTCTTTCCCTCGTTCTTGAAATACGCCGTCCATTCGACTACGTCGGAATTGGCAAACTGCAGGGCCTCAACCCGGAATTGGAACCCGCTTTTCGGATCTGTCCACGACACGAGATGTTCAGTGCGCACGCTGTCGAGCTCTTTGGTGTCAATCTTTTTCGTCCATGTTTTCAGCAGTGCTTCTGATCCCTGCCGGTCATAAACGAACGACACTGGCAGTTGCGCTTGCTCTCCCAAGAGATGCTCTTTCAGCCACGAGCTATCCGGGCGCACGGCGCTGTGCTGCCCCGTTGGTTTGTCCTGGACAGCAGCAAAGGCGCAACTTGTGAGTATGACGATTCCAACCAAGGTCGCCAGGCGGCGGCTGGTCCGTGTTTGAACCTTGTTTTCCGTGTTTCCCATGGTCTTTCTTGCCTCAGTTCGTCCAGCCACCAGTGCGCCGATCGTGGACTATTAAATTGTGAGAGCAATCGAGCCTGACATGTTCCAGCTCGATCCATATTGGCTTGGCAGCGCAGCGCCATATTATTCGTCGCTGGGTCGTAGTATGTCAACACTATTGTTAACATAGGCAGTTAGGAAATCGGAAGGGACACACGGGCTGGTTCAGAGCGGATTGCTTGCCGTCGGTGACCCCGGACCATTGCATTTGTGATGAATCTTCGACATGGCCTTGAACTATCGGAAAATCAAAACCGCGTTAAAATCTCAGAGCAGCTTTCCAGTTTAGAGGTTAGGCGGATAGAGACAATTCCATTTGCTGTGGTGGCAAGTGCCGGGGTGCATGTCTCCGGAGGAAGGAGCGGCCAAACGCAACCTGAGGTCCGGTAATGACCTCAGTAGGATGAGTGTCAACCTGTGTGAGCCAACGAGGCGATCCTGTGCTCCTGTTTACAGCTATCCCATTGGCGCCGTTATGCGAGCGACAGCGCGCCAGAGGACTCGTTGTGGTGGCGCGATTATTCAGCGGAAGTTGCGGCCACGATCTCAATCCAGCCCGTCTGTCGATCTAAGCAACTGGTGGGAGGGCGGTATCAGTAAGTTTGCCCTTAGTTTTGGTCATCGCCGGCGCGTCCATCCTGAACTCGCAAAACTGTCCTTCGTTGCTGAGCTTCGTCGTGCTCCAGTCGGGTTGAGATCTGGAGTTGGCTGTCCGACTCTTCTCTGCGACCTACGCGGGCTAATGCCAGGCCGAGATAGTAATGAGCTTCGCGCAGCGAATCGTCAGTAGCTATCGCACGCTGCAGCAGATCGATTGCATCAGAGTACTGCCTCTGTTCGAAAGCTACTCTGCCCAGGCCAGACAAAGCTGCCGCATGTTTCGCGTCACGGTCCAGTACGTGGCGGAAATTGGTTGCCGCGTCGTCGAGGTCTTTCATGTTGAGGTCGATAAGCCCGAGACGGAAATAGGATTCAACCTGCTCGGGAGCCAGCGAGATCGATCGCTTAAACTGCTCCCGCGCCTCCTGCGTATTTTCTAGAGCTGCCAGAGTCATCCCAAGAGCGCAATGGCCGGAGGCATCGTCGGGTCGCTCTTCGATGTAACGGGCGAATTGTTGGCGCGCTTCCTCGAATTTCCATTCTCCGAGAAACGCACGCCCCAGGCTATAGAGGGCCACAGGATCGTTCTGTCGCAGCTTCAACGTTTGCTGGAAAGCTGCAATCGCGTCCCCCCACAACGACAGTTGCAGCGCAGTCGATCCGAATTCAAATTGAACATCGGGATTGTCTGGTGCATAGTCGCGGGCCTCGCGCAGTAACGTCAGCGACCCTGCTGAATCACCCGCTGCCGAGGCTTGCTTACTTTGTTCTCGTAAGATTTGGACAAGAGCGCTCGAAGCATCTGTGCGTGCGGCATTGATGCGCAGCGCTTCGCGTAATTCGGGTACCGCATCGTTCGTACGGCCTTTCTGGAAATAGAGCAGTCCGAGGTGAGCGTGGGAGGGAGCAAAGTCTGCTTTTTTCTGAACAGCATGTCGGAAAAGTTTTTCTGCCTCCAAGTCGCGATGCTGAAGGACTCGAACGACCCCTAACAGATCGAGGGCACGATAATCGTCAGGGGCAGCTTGAAGAACGGCCTGCAAATCCCTTTCGGCCAGAGGATATTTACCCGCTGTCATTGCCTGAGCCGCGTGCTGTAGCAGGGACATCGTCGACGTCGGTGGGGAAATCTGAGCCAGCGGCAGCAGGCTCAAGAGCACCAGCAGGCCGCCGCAGAGGAGTTGGTTTCGGACTTTGTTTCGCACTCCGAAGTGTCGTCTTTGATCCATTTCATTCAATGCGAGCTACTTCAGCGGTTCGGTGATGTTGACGCTGCGATCCGCTTTCTGATCCTTCAAGATCTGGCGGATGCCGCTCGGCCACCGGATTTCGATCTCTCGGATGACATCAGCCGGACCCAACCCAAAATGCAAACGCTTGTCGCTCGAGGACTGGTAACTGCTGCTGGTAGTCACGGTTGCGTATTGATCGCCTGGAGCTGTGTTGATTCTTACCTGCGCGCCAATCGCATCGCGGTTGCTCTTCACACCGACCAGGTTAAGAGTGATCCAGTGGTTTTGAGTGTCTGTCTGATTCAGCAACACCCACGCCGGGCCATCGTTGGAGATGACGACCGCGTCGAGTTTCCCATCATTATTAATGTCACCGATCGCTAGACCCCGGGCCGCCCAATTCTCGTGGAACACATCGCCGGAGGCGGCTGAAACGTCCGCGAACTTCTTACCCCCTTCGTTGCGCAACAAAACGGGTGGTTCACGGTAACGTACATTCGGATCGTACATCTCGATGGTATCGATCACATGCGACTGGACGATCAGCAGATCCTTCCAGCCATCGTTGTCATAGTCGAAAAAACGCACACCCCACCCGGAGTGCAACAGAGAAATTGCACTCAGTCCCGTTACAGTTGTGGAGTAGTCGAAAGTGCCGTCTTTTAGATTTGTGTAAAGCGCGTATCGCTGATTCGCAAGGTCGGTGATGACTATGTCGGGCCATCCGTCATTGTTGTAGTCCTCAAAATCAACGCCCATCCCAGCGAACGTATTGCCATTGCTATCGAGGCCGGCTCCCGAAGGCAGCCCAACTTCTTCGAATGTTCCGTTGCCCCGATTGTGAAACAGATATTCCGGCATGGAATCATTGGCAAGCAGGATGTCCATAAAGCCATCGTGGTCGTAATCTGCAATGGCGAGACCTAAACCTTTTCCTGGCTTGTCGATTCCAGCCTGGTGACTTACTTCGGTGAACTTGCCAGCGCCGTCATTGTGAAACAAGAGCACCGATTCCGGCTTGAATAGATCAGGATGGCAATAAGAACGATATCCTCCCTTTTCTGGACGTCCGCAAAATATATCGTCGAAATCCCACTTCATGTAGCGCGCAACCACGAGGTCAAGTCGTCCATCATTGTCGTAGTCCACCCAGGCGGCACTCGTCATCCAGCCTGAACCAGCAACGCCCGCTGCGGCGGTCACATCGGTGAACGTGCCGTCCCCATTGTTGTGGTAAAGAGTGCCGCGGCCATACCCGGCGACATACAAGTCCTCGAATCCATCGTTGTCAAAATCGCCAACTGCGACGCCGGTCGAGTAGCCGAGTCCAACGAGACCTGCGTGCTCCGTGACATCTTCAAAGGTTCCGTCGGATTTCTGGTGATAAAGCCGATTCCAGTATTTCGGACCGTCCTTCTTTGGCATCGAGTCTTTTGGGGTTGGATCGTCGATCCGCGCACCGTTCGAAAAAAAGATGTCGAGGCGGCCATCGTTGTCGTAATCGAACAAAGCCACTCCCGAGCCCATCGCCTCTAAGAGATATTTCTTGCTGGTTGGAGAAGCCTGCTGGCGGAAGGGAATTCCAAGTTTTTCGGTGGCATCGACGAAATGACCCGGAATGGGGGCGCTCGGGGCAGCGGCAAACGCAAGCCAAGTCCAGAAAACAGAAGCCGTTCCCGCGAGTATTGTGCGACGGAAAAGCTTGAAAAGGCTATTCATCATACGGAATCCGACGGGGTTCGATTAAGACCAGTGTAGCGCTTCGAGCCGCCTGAACCGCACATCGCTTTATTGGCCCCATCGTGAGAATCATTCTGTCTCGGCGAATGGTCACCCAAACAGTCCGATTGGGGGCTTAATGGTCAAAACGAACAAACATTAGACCGTTTAGATCAAAAAAGAAACAAAATGATTGACTCTTTGGCTGGAACAGCATTACGATTCGCAGTGATTAAGTTTGCACACGCGTTAAGTCCACGTGTACTTAACCGACGCCGAGGGGGCATTGCCATGACGCAAGACGCGCAGTTATCAGGATTAACGCGGTTCAGAATGAGTTTTTATACGATTGCATTGCTGGCGGTCGTTGTTTTCAGCGCGCTGCCGATGTTTGCCCAATTCGATACCGGTACGATCACTGGGAGGGTAACGGATGTCTCCGGAGCGGTGGTCGCGCGTGCGGCGATCACAGTGACGAATTCCGGTACCGGGATTCAAAAGAGTTACGTAACCGATCAGAGCGGCAATTTCGTGGCTTCCTCCTTGCCCTATGGAACGTATGTGGTTGCGACCAGCGCGAGCGGATTCGCAGACAGCAAAAGTCAACCGGTCATTCTTAATGTCGGCGCGATAGTGCAAGTGAATCTGACATTAGGTGTGGCGGCGTCGCAGGAGAGCGTCCAAGTCAACGGTACGTCGACGACGGTTGACACTTCGTCGAGCATGTCCGGCACCACATTGGATACGAATCAGGTCGCGAATCTGCCTATCAATGGACGCGACGTAAGCGAATTTCTGGAAGTCGCCCCGGGATCGGTGGGCTCCACGGGATTCTTTCAAGGAAGCGTCAACGGGATGGATAATATCTTTACCGGACTGAACATCACGCTCGACGGACAGAGCGCGATGCGCGGCGACATCAACGGGTTCCTCGATACGGAAGGACAAGAGTCGGCACGGATCACGCGAGCCAGCGTGGACAGCATCCAGGAAATTGACTACTCCAATAGTGGCTACACGGCGGAAACCGGCCATTCGCTTGGCCCGCAGATGAACATCATCACGAAATCCGGTACGAATGACTTCCACGGCTCGCTGTTTGAATATTTCCGCAACGACGCTCTCGACGCGAAGGATTATTTTGCGACCGGGCCTGCACCTCTAAGACTTAACCAGTTTGGCGGCAATATCGGCGGTCCCATCGTCAAGAACAAGCTGTTCTTCTTCGCGAATTACGAGGGTGATCGCACACACGTAACCCTGATCAACGCGCTGAACCATACTCTAAGTGCGGCCGCTCGAGCGCAATTTGTGGCGTCCATGCAGCCAGTATTGGCACAGTTTGCGCCGTTGCCGGCTAGCTGTAACGCCATTTTTATCCCGCTAAATTCGCCGTGTGCGTATCCCGGTTTCCCGGACGCGAATCCAGCTTTGGGTTCGGATATGGTCTATGACCCGACAGCTCTTTCTAGTATTGTTCGCGAAGATACGGGATCGGTCAAAATCGATTACAACGTTTCCGAGAAGGACAGAATTTTCTTCCGATATAACATCAACGACTCGCTGACCAACGATACCTACGGCCCGAATATTGGCCAGTTGTCGCCTCAGAAATTAAGAACGCAGTTGGCCAAGATCGATGAAACTCACACCTTCACTCCGACACTACTGAATGAGTTTAGTGTGGCCATCAACCGTTTCTATTCCGACACGAATTCGAACACTCCCCAACCGCTCGCTGGGTTTAATGGTTTTTTTACGGACTTGGGGTCTCTACCCGGACCGAATACTTTTAACCAGGTGACCCCGTTTGCTGACCTTGAGATTTTCGACAATGTGAGCAAGACCATTGGGCCACACACCCTCAAGTTCGGTACGCAAATTCGCCTCAACCGTAATAATGAGTGGCTGCGCCCGCAACAAACGTATGATTACGGTAGCATTTCTGATCTCCTCAACAACAATGTTTTCGTCCTGCAAAAAAACGGATTTCCAGGATTTGTTGGTAACCGCAACTCCAACTGGGATTTTTATATTCAAGACGACTGGAAGGTGAACAGGAGACTTACTTTAAACCTCGGTCTTCGATACGACTACAATACGGTTTGGAGCGCTGGACCGGGTCAGGGACAGAATTTCGATGTCGCCACCCAGAGCCTGCTTCCGCTCAATCAGGCGGCATACCAAGCGCCGAAAGGCGATTGGGCCCCCCGTGTAGGTTTTGCATGGGACCCGAAAGGACAGGGAAAGACAGTTGTCCACGGGTATATCGGGCTTTTCTACAATCCGATGCACTTTAACTTCGCCACCACAACCAACGTGCCCGCGCTCGCGAGCTACAACGTAAATGTCTTTCAGGCGATCTTCGCGAATCCTCCGTTCTCGATCAACTATCCTTCTCCCAATCCTCCGCTGATTGCAGGAATACAAAATGTGAACGCGTTCCCGCAAAACCCTAAAGATCCGGTTGCCACGAACTGGTTGTTCGACGTTCAGCAGGAAGTGGCGCGCAACACCATTCTTACTCTTAGTTATGTGGGCAACAACGTGCACCATATGCAGGCTGGTGTTGACTTTGCTGCTTTAAACGCCAACCCAGGAAACGCCTTCACCCAGGCTAGACAGTTTTCGGGATTTGCCAACGAAAATGTCCTTTCCGACGGACTCGGGTCGAACTATAACTCGCTGCAAGTTAAGTTGCTTCGCAAGATGGGAAGGCTGGATCTGCAGGCGAACTATACGTGGTCCCACGAAATCGACGACATGCTTAATGTTTTCAGTCCGGGCTTTGAGAGCCCGTACACTCCCAAGTACGATCACTCTAGCGGAGACTGGGATGTTCGGAACAACTTCACCGCCAGCGCGCTCTACAGTTTGCCCGAGTTAAAAGGTTCGAACTCCCTCGTTCGTACCGTGCTGGGCGGGTGGCAAACGTCCGGTATTATCCAAACGCGATCGGGGCTTCCGGTGAACGTGTCATTGGTCGGCGGATTTTTTGGCAATCCCGTGCGGCCGGACTACGTACCTGGTGAGCCCATACTGGTTGGGAGCGCACGTTGGCCGAATTCGAACTACAACATCAACGCTTTTTCGGTCGAACCGGATTACGACGGGACCCCTGGTGCAACAATCGGAACTGTCGGTCGCAACTCTTTACGAGGCCCAGCATATTTCCAACTCGACCTCTCCGTCATGAAGAACTTCGCTATTACTGAAAGGGTTACGATGCAGTTCCGGGCGGACATTTTCAACATCTTTAATCATCCGAATTTCGAAAATCCGAGCGGCGGCATATGCAACGGTCTGGTGTCTGCCACATCAACTACTCCGGCAGCTTGCACGACAGCGAACAGCACTTTCGGTGTCGTTGGCCAAACCATTGCCGATGCGGATGGAACCCAGATCGGGGGCGGCACTGCGCGCCAGGCTCAATTCTCACTTCGGTTTACTTTCTAGACCCTCAACCCAGCTTTATCGCGGCAGCGACAATCGATCGTTTAATCGTCGCTGCCGCATCTTCAAGACGAGTCTGCCTCCGAGGATGAATGCCGAAGCCTTACATCTCGACTTACGATAAGTATCCATTGGTGCGAGTGTCCGGCTCGCGCGACGGATGCGAGACCGGGTGGGATGCGATCGGCCGACGACTGAAAGCGAGCGTCCAGCCCGGGCGTTTCGTGATTTGTGTGGAGTGTTATCCAGGCTCCTTTGAAAAGGAAATTGAAAGCCAGCTCGTCAAGGCGCTAACACCTCAAGTTGTGGTGCGAGCCGAAGAGTCTTACTTGCCCGAGAACGCTATCCAAGCCCTCAACGCGCGTGACCTGGGCGATGATCCCGTGTTTGCCTTCATGGGCAAATACGAACTCTCGGAATTCCTGGACGGGCGCGAACTCGCGAAACAAAGGATCCGCTTGCAGCAGGCATCGGCCACCGTGCTTGTCATCGGCACCGGCGCGACACTTCTTGCCGATCAGTGGGACATGCTCATCTACTGCGACATGGCGAGATGGGAGATTCAGCGTCGCCAGCGCGCCGGTGAAGTAGCGAACCTCGGTTTGCAGAATTTCACGGAGCGCGCGCAGACAAAGTATAAACGCGCCTACTTTATTGACTGGCGCGTCGCCGACCGCTTGAAGAGGAATTTGATTTCGAGAATTGATTTTCTCCTGGACACCAATCAGCGCGATCTGCCAAAAATGATCACCGGCGCGCAGCACCTGCAGGGGTTGCAGAAGGCCGCGCACAAGCCGTTTCGAGTTGTGCCCTTCTTTGATCCCGGACCGTGGGGTGGTCAATGGATGAAAAAATTTTGCGACCTGCCGCGGGAGGCCGAGAATTACGCATGGTGCTTTGATTGCGTGCCGGAAGAGAACAGCCTTCTGCTTGCCTTTGGCGACGTCAAGCTAGAGATTCCCTCCATCAATCTCGTATTTCATCATCCGCGTGAGTTACTCGGCGAGGCTGTACATGCGCGTTTTGGAACAGAGTTTCCGATCCGCTTCGATTTTCTCGATACGATGGACGGCGGAAATCTCTCCTTCCAGGTACATCCGTTGACCGAGTACATTCAACAACACTTTGGAATCAACTACACACAGGATGAGAGTTACTACATGCTGGATGCCGGGGAAGAAGGATGTGTATATCTCGGCATGAAAGAGAACATCGACAGCAATCAAATGATGGCCGACTTGATGCAGGCGCAGGAGGGAACGATTCAGTTTGACGCCGATAAGTACATCAATCGGTTTCCAGCCAAGAAGCACGATCACTTTCTGATTCCTGCAGGAACTCCGCACTGCTCGGGTAAGAACAGCATGGTTCTTGAAATCAGCGCGACGCCGTACATCTTCACCTTCAAAATGTGGGACTGGGGACGGCTCGGCATGGACGGCGCGCCGCGCCCCATCCATCTGCAACACGGGTTTCGAAACATCCAGTGGGACCGGACAACAGAGTGGGTGGAGAAAAATCTGGTCAATGCCGTTGATCCCGTCGCCAAAGGCATCGGTTGGCGCGAAGAGCGTACCGGGCTTCACGAACGTGAATTTATCGAGACTCGGCGGCACTGGTTCACTAGACCTGTCCACCACTCTACGAACGGGGGAGTAAATGTTCTAAATCTTTGCGAAGGCCAAGAGGCCGTGGTTGAGAGCCCCACTGGGAAGTTTCCCCCGTTCATCGTGCACTTCGCGGAGACTTTTATTGTTCCAGCTGCCGTCGGCGATTATGTGATTCGTCCTCATGGTCCTTCCGAGGGGCAACAATGCGCCACGATCAAAGCCTACGTTCGTACGAACGCCTAACAGTAGTTCTTGTTCCTACCTGATGGAGTGCCTCATGAATTCAGATTTCTCTCTCTCCCTCGCTCTTTTGCTGTGTGCGGTGTGCTCATTCCCGGCGGTTGCTGAAGAAAAACCCAAAGCACCTTCCGACACGGCGCGTTGGGCTTCCACGATCAACGAGCAATACTGGATTCAACCTGACATCACTTATGGCGTGGCGAACAATTACACGCTCAAGCTCGACGTGTGGCAGCGGACCAATCAAAAAACACCGGCTCCGACTTTGATCTATATCCACGGTGGTGGATGGATCTTCGGCGATCGCACTGGGGCTACACTTCTCTTCCTCCCATTTCTGGAGATGGGCTGGAATGTCATCAACGTTGAATACCGCATGGCCAGTGTTTCACTCGCGCCCGTTGCCGTCGAAGACTGCCGTTGCGCTCTGCGTTGGGCAATAAAAAACGCCAAGCAGTACAACATCGATACCGATCGAATCGTCTTGACCGGCCACTCCGCGGGCGGGCACTTATCTTTGATTACCGGGATGCTTCCCGAAGGCACAGGGCTCGATAACAACTGCGATGGGACTGAGAAACTTAAAGTCGCTGCGATCATCAACTGGTATGGCATTAGCGATGTGACCGATCTGCTGGCGGGACCCAATCGAAAGAATTACGCAGCGATGTGGATGGGAAGTCAGACCGATCCACTCGCGATTGCAAAGCGAGGCTTGCCCCTTACTTATGTTCGAGCCGGACTGCCGCCGATCCTAAGTATTCACGGGGACGCAGATCCCGTCGTGTCCTACGATCAGTCCGCGCGATTGCATCAGGCGCTTACAGCGGCGCATGTGCCGAACGAGTTGGTGACCATCAAAGGCGGTGCCCACGGGCAATTTAAGGACGCAGATCTAGAAGACGCCTACCAGAAGATCGATGCTTTCCTCCACGCGCACGGCCTGCAGTAGTTACTGACCCTCTTGCTTTCCTCGTTGAAGCTTAATTTGGTCATTGCCATCACCTTGCAGGACGAGAGCATGCTCCGTTTTTCGGACATCTTTGATTTCGGTCCATTCGGGAGGGACGGGGTGGAGGAATAAATCGTATTGCGTCTGAAGGCGCGAACTTGCCGCGATCGAAGTGAGCACGGGCGCGTCGAATAACGAGCGCATTTCACGAGCATGCGAAAGTCCGAGCGGCATCGGACTGGTGCCGAATTCAACGCCACGCGCTCTTGTTCTTTTGTTCCACGGAACATACTCCCTAGCCATGTTTTCCTCCCACAACACAATCCAGGGAAAGAGCGTGGGATCAAAACTATATCCCGCGACGAGTTGGTGCCGCCGGTTGTGGACAACGGCAAAAGCGTTTTCACGATTCGAGTCAGCCAACACAGCTGCAAGAAAGCCAGTCCCATCACGCGTGAATGGCCTTGAAAGATCGATCGGCTTACCTTCGACGGATTGTGCGTAGGGCCATCGGAATTCGGCGTCCCCGGCAAGAAGTTCATGTCCCTCATAGCCCGCGGGCCAAGTGACTCCACGTGTGCCTGAGGTAAAAAGAGTAGCTTCTCCGTTGGCGAAGAATGGTTCACCAAATGCTGCGTGCTGCACCCATTGAAAATCGAGAGCACTTCCGCCGAGGTTGGTGACAGTTTCTGTGATGGAGGCGGTGAAGGCTCCGCTCGGCAGCGAAAGTTCACGTCGAAATTGCAAGCGATAAACGGGAAGCGTGACTTCCATTACCAGTGTCGCAGCGTCACCATCTGCAACCGCCGAGCCAACTTTCCAATCGGCGGCGCCCGATTCGCCGTGCAGGGCCATTCCTCCCTCTGCCTCTTCTGCAGACGGCATGCCGAAGTAGCCGAGCGCCAGCGCGTGTCCAGTATAAGTACACAAGAAGCGGCCTACGGGCCCGTCTCCGTAGAGTTCCGCGTGTTTGGGCGAAAAAAAAGCCTGCGGTTCGATCGTAGGCCACGGAGCCTCCCAAAGAACATTGAGCGGAGACCCGCGCAGACGAAAGTCCGCGATATGTCCACCGCCCGACAGCACGGTAAGTCGGACGTTGGTGTTCGATAAACGATAGGCCCTGCGATGATTCCACAGAACGGGATCAACGGAGCAGTTCATTTGTGAGTTGCCGCCCCCGTACCGCCTTCCTGGAAGCCCATTCCGCCGGCAGGCACAAGCAGGCCGCCATCCACAACTAACGCGGTGCCTGTGATGAAGGATGCAATGGGAGAGGCGAGATAAACGATGGCATCAGCCACCTCTTCCGGCTTTCCGATGCGACCCACCGGATGCATGCGGTCGCAGGTCTGTATCACCTTTTCGGGGTCGTCCGCTAGTCCAGCGGCCCAGCGGAGCATAGGTGTGTCGATTGCTCCGGGGCAAACGCAGTTCACGCGAAGTCCCTTCTGCGCATAATCGAGTGACATCGCCCGAGTCAGGCCGAGCAATCCGTGCTTAGAGGCAACATAGGCCATGGAGTTACTTATTGCTGTCATGCTCTGTACGGAACCGACGATCACGATTGCGCCGCCACGGTTGATCATGTGTGGAACCGCATACTTCACGGCGAGAAAGCACCCTTTGAGATTGATGCCCATCAACCGGTCCCACTCTTCTTCGCTGGTTGTTACGGCGTCGCCATAGAGCTGGATACCAGCGTTGCTCACGAGTATGTCGATTGCTCGGTATTTCTTGACTACCGCCTCGATAGCTCGCGAAACTTCGCTGCCGATACTTACATTGCACGGAAAGAAACCGCAGATACCGCCATTCTTCGTAATCGCTGTGGCGGTCTTTGGCCCCGTGTCGCGGTCAATGTCGAAAATCGCAACCGATGCTCCGAGTTCGGCAAGTTTTCTTGCGGTCGCTTCCCCAATTCCCATAGCGCCACCAGTCACGACAGCGACTTTGCCTATGAAATCAAGGTTCATCGGACGCTACCCGGAGCGATGCGAGGCGTGGTCCGAAGCCGGAGAGTAAGCACCTGAAACGGTTTGATTGGAACGCTTAAATCCTCACCTTGAATTGTGACTTCGGCCTGGATGTCTTCAAGCAGGTTGCACCGCCACGCCCGCTCGACTCTGAGAGAAGGAGCGTGAATCTTAACGTCTGACCGTTTACCCGCTGTCTCTTGTAGACGGATAATCGTACCGTCGCCATCCTCTGCGCGTTTCCACGTCAGCAAGGTCACATCGGGATTCCCAACCTCAAGTAAGCTGGCTTCTTGCGTAGGCAGCAATGAAGGATCCTGCGTGCCTTGAACATCATCTCGTTCGAGCGGGGTCAGTGCTTCTAATCCAAAGCGCGTGAGTGCCGCTGGATTGAATTGCGCGCTGCTGGTGATGGCGTAGCGAAAAGTGAAATCGCCGCCTTGCCATGCAGGAAAGTTGGTGCCCCAATAGTTGTTCATGAGCCAGGAGAAAATCGTACTGGTTTTCGGACTAAACTCCGTCGGCCATTCGCCGCGAACAATGTCTCCGAAGGTGACCAGAGGAGCGTCAATTGGGATGACGGTGCCAGCCACCTGCGGATCGTATACACAAGCAAAGGTAGTGGGCAGATACCATTCGCGACTTCCTCCTGCAAGTTCGTCTTTCGCCGGGTTCACCCAAGCCGCCTGAGACCCGTATGTAAACGCAGGTGTAGTGACCGCGAAAGGAAACGCCACGTAGACGGACTCTTTTGTGAGCACGCGGTCTTTGTGTAGATGATAAGTAATCAAGATTTCTTTGATGGAGTCCGGTAACAGGATTTCGGTCTGAATCGATGGGGTATTTGGCGCAGATGAATTAAGAGTTGCGACGATCCCAATCGGAGTTTTCTTCACGGACGCGAGAGTTGCGGAAGCCGCTCCATGAACAGAGAAGATCGGAGGTTTCAGTCTGGTTCCGAAACGATAGAGCGAGTTCGCTGGATAACTGTCTCCGCCGGTGACATAGAGATACTGGCCAAATTTGTATGGGCTCGAGGGATCAACGAGTTCGCGAGCTAGCTGTTTATCGAACACACTGGTCATCGCTCCGGAGGAGGGATCCAGCGTAACTCGGTAGAACTCGTTCTCGAGAATATTGCCAAGAATGTTCCCTCGATTGTCCACCGGCGCCGTGCGTTCTTTCGCAACCAGTTTAATAGTGAATAATTTGTAACCCACCGCAGGCACTGCGGCAGCTAGGAAGCGCACACGAACACTGCCCGGACCGAATCCAGGCAGTGGGATTCCTTTCCCTTTGTAGAGTATTTCAACGGGAACTTCAGCCCCAGTCGACGAGTCGACTAGGGTGGTGCCATCGGGCAAATCGGTCTCCACGATACCGGAACGCGTCCAGTTCAACGAGTTGAAAATCGCAACGGAATTGTCTTTGGTTCTGACCAGGGCTTCAAGCTGGGCCCAACCGCGCTGAATCGATTCGTTGATGTCATTGCGCGCTCTCGTCACGCGGGATCCCTTGAGCGCAATTTGGTCTTCGGTCTGGTGGTGCTCCGGTTGCGTCGTTGCGCTTACGTAGGTCCACGTGTGCTCGTCATATAGAAGTTCGTTATGCCAGGCATCGTCGAGCATCGCCTTGTCGGGGCGCACTCGGCTATCCATGGATGAAATCGCAGCGCCCATGATCTCTGCCGTTGCGATGCGATGTTGGTTCTCTCGGTGAATGGCGGTGTGCGCCGCGTCAGAGCCGTATCCATCCTCCCAATAGGGGCCAAAATCCCCTCGAACGACAGGGATTTCACCCTTCCACTCGTGCTCGATCCGTTGCATCGCCGAGTGCACGGTAGAAAATTCAAACTTGGGCCACGCATATTCACTGCGGACGCTCGCGACGATTTCACTCTGCTCCTTGGCTAGCGGAGTGTTCTCAAGCTGTGTGCCGAAGATGATCGCAGTGCTGGCCGTGTAGTCCGGACGCGTATATGCCTGCAAAAAAACGGGGAGGGAATCGCGAACTGACTCCATTCGCCAAGGACCGCCAAACAGCGTGTGGGCTTGTAGATAGGCACGCGAGTACCACATCAGCACGCGGCCGCCATCCGGCCCTTCCCAATAGAAAGGAGATTTCTCGTTCCACCGCCCAAGCAGCATCACGGGAGCTCGCCAACTGTTGCTGGCCGCTACGAAATACTTGATGCCAGAATCACGCAGGATCGAAGCATAGCCCCACGTGTAAGCTGGGACATCCACAATTTGCGCCGAATCGGAGATGGGCAATTTGTATTCGCGTGCCAAATTGTGCTGGCCATAGAAAGAACGAGTGAGAGCTTCCCACGATGCGTTGCCGGTGTGTTGATTGGCGAACTCCGGGGGGATAACGATACTTCCATCACGAACATGTTCGAAGAAGTGTTCCCGCGACTCCGCACTGCGTCCATTCAAGTATTGATTCGCGACCCAACTCCCATCGAGCGTCCAACGGAAGTCTGGCCTCGTCTTGATCAAGTCCATTGCCTGGTCGACGGATTGGGAATGAAGTTCCGCAACTTTTGCGGGATAGTCAGTGAAACCAACATCGAGATGCTCGTGCGGGATGAGCGCAATGTTCCACTTTTTTGCCGGCTCGATCGTCGCGGATGCAGACAGCTTTCCGAATCTCACTGTGGCTCTGGTGGCACCAGTCCACTCCGGCACATCAAACGCGAGCCGCACTTCGCCGAATTCGTTGGTTGGCGATTTGGTTGCCGCAACCGGTTTACTGAAGGAATGTCCGTCGACCTGGAGTTCCACACTGTCCTTCTTTGGGAGCGTGGCGGCGCTCACAAACACGTCCACCACCTCTGCCATCCCCGTCTCAGTTTCACGATAAAAAATTGTCGGTTCAATTTGAGCGGTAAAGGCATTTACGTTGTATTGCTCGGCTTTGTTCTGAACAAACTCAAGCGCGTCGTAGATCAGACCGCTGTGCCCGGGGGCGATGGCGCCGAGGGAAGTTTGTGCCGTCGCCGGATCGTCCATGGCGGTGAGAATGAATGCGTTCTCTCCTTTTCGAAGCCAGACAGCGGGAATCGATATCGTTTTTTCGTCGATAGATGTCTGGGGAACAAATGTCCCTTCCCAATCGCCGGCGCGGAAATCGAGTTTGGGATGGAAGTAGAAATATCCGGAATGGCCGTTAACGTCCAATTTCAAGAATGACAGACGTGGAGTCTCATAAAGGATGGCGAGTCTTAGTCGGTAAACGCCGACAGGAGTATCATTCAGCACAAAGTTCAACGTGAACGGATGCTCACGGCCACCGGTCATCCCGTTGGCTGGTCCAGGCTGAAAGCGATACCAATCTTTATTGCTACTTTGACCGACGACAAACACTGGATCGCTTTTGGGATCGGCATAGTTGATGTCTTGACTCTTAAATTCGCTTGAAGATCCGTCGAAGGCCCCGATCTTCCAAAGGGTTTTCTCGGTTGCGCGTGCGCTGGCGGTAAGCATCGCCGCCAACAGTAGAACGGCAACACTTATGTTGCGAATTGTTTTCGTGATTACCATTTCGGCTGTGTGATCACAACTCCCCGTCGGCGTGGATCGTCGGTCCATGCTCCCATCTCATGTTGTTTGGAAAGTTCGTGATAGCGCGCAAGTTTGTCGCGGTCGAGTTCCACGCCGAGGCCAGGGCCAGTGGGTACCGCCATCCCGCCATTCTTGTATTGCATCTTGCCACCCACAATGATGTCGTCGGTCAGGTGGTGATAATGCGAATCAGCGGCGAGCGTCAGATTCGGAAGACATGCCGCGAGATGAAGCATGGCGGCTTGCGAGATGCCAAATTCTGCGCCGCTGTGCATGCCTGCGTCAACGCCCATCGCTTCGCAAATCTGGCCCGCGAGTTTAGCGCGATGAATACCTCCATACCAGTGCGGATCAAGCAGGACCACATCGAGCACATCCGCCATGATCGCTGGCGCAAGATCCTCAAACGCGAACACCGTCATGTTCGAAGCCAAAGTGACCCAGGGCGCTTTTGCATTTATGCGCTGCATAGCGCGCATGCCCCACACCGGATCTTCAAGGTATTCCATATTGAAGTCGTGCAAACGCCGGGCCACATCGATGGCCGTGGTCAAGGTCCAGACAGCATTCGGATCGAGCCGGATGCGATGCTTCGGGAATGCCTCACGCAGCGCGATGAATGTATCGATTTCTTCATCCGGAGAAAGGACGCCGTTCTTGTATTTCAAAGTCTTGAAGCCATACCTGGCGACGACTTCTTTCGCAAAGGCAACCATTTGTTCGATATTTGATATTTCGCCAATGCCGTTGCCATTGGCATAGCGATAAAAAAGATAGGCGGAGAACGAAACCTTGTTCCGAATGTGACCGCCCAGCAGGTCACACACTGATCGATTCAACGCCTTTCCTTGAATATCTAGGATTGCGAATTCAATGCCGGCGAATGCAAGGACGTAACCAAAAAGTTTCTCGGAACTCGGGCCGGCCACCTTCCAGCGAACGCGCTCCAGGTTCATGGGATCTTCACCAATCAGCTGCGGCTTCAATTCCGCCAATTGACCCATGCGACTGGCGCCTGTGTAACACTCGCCAAGGCCTGTGATGCCTTCGTCGGTTTCGACTTCGATGACGATGCGCGAAAATCCGGGATGGGAGCCAATCGAGTAACGTAACGGCGCTTCGATTGGAATGAATGCAGGGGTCCAGCGAATGTCAGTAATCTTCATCTAGCTATTTCGTCTCCGGACAGCTAGAGCTGGTTCGCCAGCAACTGTCCCTTGATGCCGACTCGCGCTCGGCAAATATGCCAGCGACTCAGGTTGGCAAAATACACTTCGTCAAAATTTGCGCCGCCGAACGCCGCATTCGTCGGGCTGGCAAGCATCGTCGCTGACTGATCCCACGCAAACAGAGAGACTTTCCCATCCGGCGTGACTTTGTATACATTATGCGAGGCGTAGCAAGTCACGTAGAGGTTGCCGTCTGCATCGAGAGCAGCGCCATCGGGTACATTATTTAACCCAGCAGCGTAAACTCGCGGTCTCCCGATTGTTCCTTGATCTCGAAGGGGCACCGCGAGAACATTATTTTTTGTGCTCTGCACAACGAACAGGGTGCTCTCGTCGGCGCTCAGTGACAGCCCGTTCGGAAACGACAGGCGGTGTAGCAGTTGCTCAATCTTTCCATTGGGTCTTAAGACAAAGAGAAAGCCGTCATCTTTCTTGAACTCACCGGAGTCGCTGAAGTAGAGGTTGCCTTCGCGATCGAAGACGGAAAAATTCGGATTGCGAAAGCGATATCGTCCGGCTCTTTCCCATGAACGGATCGTCTTTCCGGACCGGTCCAACTGTATCAACGCGCCCAGCTTAAAGTTGCAGACGAACAGATCCTGGCGTGCGGAGAAGGTGAGTCCGAGGTTGAAACCCCCGAGCGTTACGACCGTTCGGCCTTTCCCTTTTTGATCGATTTTGTAGATCTGGCCGAGTTCGCCGCCGGCCCAAAGGCTCCCGTCAGCATCAAACGCCAGCCCTTCAGGATGGTCGAGCCCTTCCGCGAAGACTTCGAATTTCTGTAATGAAATCTGGGGCTGCATACTGGCCAACCGGAGAAATCCACGCTCCACTTGTTTGTTTGACATTTGAACATATATAGTGATTTTGTTTCCGCGTCAAGCATTCCAGGAAACGGTGATTTGAAATGGCTCTCAACGGCCTCATGGTCGCAAATTTGTCGGACACACCACGGCGCAGGCAGATGGCGTCATATCGTAATATTGCCATCTCTGCTGATCAGTTCGAGCCGATTCAGCGCGAGACTGTGATGAGCATGGTCGCGCACAAGATTGAGCAACTCGTGCGCAGAGGCGACTTGAAGGCGGGAGATCGGTTGCCCTCGGAGCCCGACCTCGCTCAGATGCTCGGCGTTAGCCGAGGGTCGTTGCGTGAGGCACTAAAAGGACTGATGTATCTCGGCCTCATCAAATCGAGGGCAGGAGATGGGACCTATATTCAGTCTTCTTTGAGCCGGGTGCTCAATCAGCATTTCCAATGGATGATCGTACTCGATGAAGTGAAGCACTTGGAAATCTACGAACTGCGAAAGATTATCGAACCCGATGCAGCCGCTCTGGCCGCTAACCGCGCTACGCGAGCTGACATCGAATGCCTGAAAGCCGCACTCGATGGATTGGCCGAAGGTCGCCGAAATCCCGAGTTGTTTCGTGCGTTTGACATTCAGTTTCACGATGCGCTCGCTCAAGCGTCGGGTAACGCAGCCATACAAACGACGATGCGAATGTTGTATCACGCAACTTCGGAGGCTCGAAATGCAGTGTTGCCCTTTATCGATGACTGGGATCGGCATTGGCGACGGCATGAACGTGTCTTCAATTGCATTCGCGATCACAAGCCAGCGCTCGCCCGCAAAGCGGTGCTGGATGATTTGCAATACGCTGAGACTTTGCTTCGCGATCACGCCGCGGCGTTGACCAAAGGCACAGTGGACGGGGACGGCCGCGTCGAACGTAAAGGCAACAGTTCTCGTCAGAGAGCGGTAATTAACAAACGGTAACTAATAGACAATGTTTAGCGGTCCAGCCAAGATTTCGGGAGCATTTTATGAGACGACTGTTTCATGGCGCTGTATTTCTCGTTGTCGTTTTCCCCGCGAGTTTCATGCTTGCAGAAAATGCACATTCTGATTGTGTGCCCTCATTCTCTGCTCAACAACAGTGGCAAGGTGCCGACGCTGCTTATTCGATCCCACTGAAAGACGGTCGCGTGGCCTGGATCTTCGGCGACACCCTCTATGGCGATCAACGCCTGGTCACCGGCGAAGAGCCTCGCATGGTGCACAACACGATCGGCATTTCTACTTGTAAGGACGGCAAATGGAAGATCGACTACGCGATCAAGAAAGACGCGAAAGGCAATCCCGATAGCTTCTTCAACCCCCAAGCGAACGACGGTACCTATTATTGGGCGCTTGATGGAGTGGAACATAACGACGAGCTCTTCATCACATTGGTCTGCGTGCGCAACGTGAAAAACTCAAACGCGTTTGCGCTCGGCTTCGAGATTTGCGGGACCGATCTCGCGCGTGTGACGGGGCTGGAGGGCAATCCACAGAATTGGAAGGTTGCGTATTTCCCTTTGGTGCCTGACGGCATCCACGCAAATCCTTCGGCGTCCACTTTGATCGAAGACGACCATCTTTACATCTACACGCTGTACGAACTCGGAAGCAGGCCGCAGATCCTCACGCGGATTCCATTGCATGGTTTGCGTGATCCCAAGAAGAACCTGCAATATCTCGGCAGCGACGACAAGTGGCACGATGGGATGGAGCCAGCGAAGGCAAAAGTCATCATGAAGACCGGGGCTTCGGAGATGTCGGTCCGCTATCACCCGGAACTCAAGAAATGGATTGCCGTGATGGTCGATCCTCAGATCTTTTCCGACAAAGTGATCCTTCGAACCTCGCCGAGTTTGACAGGCCCGTGGACAGATGGCGAAGTGATCTATCGAGTCCCGATTCTGCAGAAGACCGATCCGAAATATGATGCCGATACTTTCTGCTACGCCGGTAAGGAGCACCTTGAGTTCGAGCAACCAGGCGAATTGTTGTTTACCTATGTATGCAACACCATGAAGCCAAGAAAGCTGTTAACTGAGCCAGATGTTTATTTCCCGCGAGTGGTGCGTATGCCGATGCCAGACGCGGCCAAGAAATAAGTTACTTTGCCAGAACACTCTTGCAGAAAGCGAGAGTGCGCCGGACGTGTTGCGTCCAGTACTGCCAGTCGTGGCCGCCGGGGAACTCTTCGTAGACATGATGCGCGCGCAATTCGGTGAGTGCGGCGTGCAACGCGCGGTTCGGATCAATGAGTGGATCCTCCGTTCCGCAATCGAAGCGGATCGGCGGAAGCTTGTCGTGATTCGCCCTCGCCCAGTGCAGCAAGTCGGAATCGGCATCGCCCGCATACTGAAAATCCTTGGCGGGAAACGGAATAAATTGCGATAGTTGCGCAACCTTCGTAATCGAGGAATGTGCAGAAATCCCCTGAACCTGCGACGCGTGTTTCATGCCTAAGCGTAGAGCCCCATAGCCGCCCATCGAGAGACCAGCGAGAAGAAATTTGCGCGGATGCAATTGAGGAAACAACTCACGCAGGCAGCGCGGAATGTCATCGACAATCCAGTTTTCATAGTCGGCGTGCGCGTGGGGCACATATCCGCTGCCGTCGCCCCAGAGTCCGTCGGACGGCATCGCGATCATCATAGGAACGGTTGTTCCGTCTTGCAGCATCTCGATCGCAATGGCTTCGATGTCGCCGTTCAACCACCAGTTCCACTGGCACCCGTAAACGCCGTGTAAGAGCAGCAGCAGCGGCACGCGCTGCAACGATTCCATTCCCGGCGGACTAAAAAGTAAGACGTCCCCCCGCGATCCGAGGGCATCACCGCGAAAATTCAAAAAGCGCAGATTCTCATTCCCCGGGATCGGACGCGAGAGCTGGGCATTGGGAAATCTTTTCGTCATCGCGACTACACGCTCCCAGCTAGCAGTGGGATTGCGCCGAACAGGCCTGCGTCATTTCCGAGTTGTGCCGCCACTATCTCGACCTTGCCCCACGGCGTCCACGCGTGTTGCTTCACGTACGTTTGAATGTAAGGAAGGATGATGGCCGCGCTGCGCATCACGCCTCCCCCAATCACGATCTTCTCCGGATCGTAAGCGTGGATCAGCCCCACCGCTCCCGTCGCCCAAACTTTCAGACAGTAATCGAGAACCTCGACCGCAACGCGGTCTCCCCCGTCAGCCGTTTCGAAAAGCATTTTGAAATCTACAGGGCCCTGACTCGCCAACTTGCTCGTCGAGAACCCCTGCCATTCGCGCGCCAGCAACGGCAGCGACCAACCGGAGGCTTCCGCTTCCAGACATCCGATCGCACCACAGGTGCAGGGACGACCACCGACTCTTGCCGGCAAGTGACCTCCCAGACATCCCGCCTGCGCGTGCTTTCCGCGAAGCAGTTTGCCCTCAATCATTGCTGCTCCGCCGATCCCTGTACCCAGCGTAATCATCACTACATCGTCGCAACCTCCCGCTGCTCCTGCGTGACGTTCGCCAAGAAGCGCCATACGGGCGTCGTTCTCGATGGCAAACCGCAGACCGAACTCTTGTCTGCTCCACGCATTGAAATCAATCGATGGAGCGTCTTCGTATTTGTGATTGGTCGAAACAACTCGGCCAATCCGCGCGTCGGCGAGCCCGCAGAATCCAAGCGCCAGTCCTTCACAGTCTGCGGCGTCCATCTGACGTTCTGCCAGCAGACTACGAATCGCCTGCGCTAAGAGATCGAGCGCTGGACGAAGGGGCTGCGACGAATCGAGCGAGACGTGGCGAGAGCCGAGAACCTGAGTGTCCTTTATTAGAGCAACTGTGGCGTGACTGCCGCCCAAATCGATTCCGATGGCCGGTTTTGTCATATCAAAAAGTCGTGTCGAAAAATCATCAACGTGTTGAACAACGGCAATATTATTCGCTTTGAGTTGATAATGATCAAAACTTTGTTCTTTTTGTTTGCATTCGAGCCGCGAAGCCATTTAGCCTGTTGCCATTATGAACCCCGTCCCCGCCTTCGTGAACTGGGCCGATGGCGCATTGCAGGCGCCCGGGCTCCAGCGCTCGGAAAAGAAACTCGGGCAACTGACTGGAATCTTTCGCGACCAGCAAGCCTGGCAAAAACTTGATCCCGAAACAATAGCCTATCGAGTCTGGTGGTGGGAACCGGTCCCGCCAGGCACGGAGGGTGGCTTGTTCTGGGGGCTCTCCGAAGTCCAGCCCGGCAAAGTCGGGGATGAGTATTTCATGACGCGCGGGCACTGGCACGTTATCCGCAATCGTGCCGAATTCTATGGCACTGTTTCGGGTAGCGGCAAACTTCTTCTTATGGATCGCACGGGACATACCTGGGCTGAAGATATGACGCCTGGCAGTCTGCACTACATCGCGGGCGAAGTTGCTCACCGCATTGTGAATACCGGAGACACACCAATTCGTGTGACGGCCTGCTGGCCCAGCGACTCCGGCCACGATTATGTAGTTGCTGAGGGGCGTGGATTCGGGGCGCGGATTATTGAAGAAAAGGGTGTGCCAATCCTCGTGAAGGCATGAGTCCCGCTCGTGATAAATCTTCGATGAAGTTCGACCCCAAGCTCAGTGTCCGCAGTCACCACGATCTCTCATTTAGTTATGACGAAGGTGTATTCGGACCACAGCCAGAATTACGGCGTCTCGATCAAATTCGTCGCAGTTTAAGGAATCCCAACTGCGACGGTCCCGACCCGGTGTACTCGATCGTGATGGACGTCGGCCGTCGTGAACACACTGACGAACTCGCGCGACGCATGCTCTTATTTGGGGTTGTCGTATATGCGGCAGGACAACTCGGAGACGAACCAGTTCGCAGCCAAGGGCATATTCATGCCGTCGCGCCCCATTGCGGATGGTCCACTCCAGAATTATTCGAGATATGGGAAGGTCGCGCGTTCATCTATGCGCAGGAGAGCGCCGACGATGATCCTGGTCGCTGCTTCGCCATAACAGCTGGACCCGGCGACAAGGTGGTTGTACCGCCGGGCTGGGCGCATGCCGTCATCAATGCCGATCCAAATACTCGAATGATGTTCGGGGCTTGGTGCGATCGGCAGTATGGATTTGTCTATGACGCGGTCCGTGCACACCACGGTCTGGCCTGGTTCCCGATCCTTGACGGCGAGGAGAACGATGGTCGGCAAAGGATTCGCTGGGAGCGAAATCCTTCCTATCGATCTTATCCGTCAAGCGAACTCGCGATTCGAGGCCCGCGCGCTTATCCCGAGCTCGGATTGGATCCGTCTACACCGATCTACGAGCAGTTCGCCAAGAATCCAGATAGCGTCCAATGGGTCTCGGAACCCTCCCGCGCCGCATCAGTTTGGCCTAATTTCGAAATGTAAATCTGGTTTGCACTCGGAATCGTTTATTTAATTGACTCCGAGCTTCTGCTCTAGTTGCTCCAGCGAAACTTGCTTAGTTTCAGGATAGATCGCCGCGACCAGAATAAAATCAACCAGCATCATCGCCGCGAAGAAGAAGAACGGCGTTGCGCTCGATTTCTTTGCGAGCACCGGAAATATTGCGGATATCAACGCATTCATGATCCATAGAGTCGATGTCCCAATCGCCTGCCCTTGGGCGCGAACGCGCGTCGGAAAGACTTCGCTCATGTACACCCAGATCACCGCACCTTGAGAGATGGCGAAGAAGCCCATGAAAGCCATGACCATCCAGACGAGCCATGATTGATGCGTTCCGGTGCGAAACATTTCTCCGATTGCAGCGAGGAAGATGCAGATTCCGGCGGTTCCAGTCAGCAGAAGCTTCTTGCGGCCAAAGTTGTCGATCATGGTCATCGCAATCAAAGTGAAAATCAGGTTCGTGAATCCGATCGTCACCGACTGCATGCCAGCCGAATACTTGCTCGCTCCGGCAGCCGCAAAAATGTCATTCAGGTAGTACAGGCAGGCGTTGATCCCGGTTAGCTGATTGAAGGCTCCCGCAGTCACGCCGATCAGGAGTGGCAGCGCATATTTCCGCTGCAGAATCGACTCGCTCACAGAACTGCGCTCCAAATGGATCGAGGCCACGATCGAGCTCAGTTCTTGCTCAGGATTTTTGTTGCCCGTGAGCTTTAGAACATCAAGTGCTTCCTCCTTCCTATTTTTCAGGGCCAGCCATCGCGGGCTACGCGGAATGAAAAATAACATCAGAAGGAAGAACAGCGCCGGCACAGCGGCAACTCCCAACATCCAACGCCATTCCAGCAGCCCCAGATTCATTCGCACAATCAGGAAGTTCGACAGGTAGGCGAGCAGAATGCCCAGAACAATACTGACCTGGAAGCAGCCAACCAGCCGTCCGCGCCATTTCGCAGGCGACAACTCCGCGATGTACATTGGCGCGAGCACCGACGACCCGCCAATTCCCAACCCTCCAATGATACGGAAGGCAATCAGCGATCCCCAATTCCAAGACAACGCACAGCCGAGCGCTGACAAGAAATAGAAGACAGCCATGATACGAAGACTGTCGCGCCGGCCCCAGCGCTCCCCGGGATATCCGGCCGTGATCGCGCCAACCACTGTGCCCCACAAAGCGCTGGAGACGGTGATCCCTAATAGGTAAGGAGTGAGCCTATAGACGTCGGTTAATTGGTGCGTAGTGCCCGCGATGACGGCAGTGTCGAATCCAAACAGCAGGCCGCCCAGAGCACTCACGAAGGTGCTCTTCACAAGATATCCGTTTATGCTCATGAGCCCTCGTCCTCTACGTGCACGAATGATCGAATACTAGCGAAAAGAACAAAAATGGTCTACGAAATAGCGCATTGTGACGGTATAAACTTACGATAACAGTGTATTGTCGCTTCTGGTCTTGTGCGTTCAGAGGGTATCGCCTGGAGGAATACGATGCACTTCAGTAAAAGTTTAGATCGTCGCACTTTCCTGAAACTAGGCGCGGCCGGAACGGCCGCGGCCGCGATCAACCCTTCTATGGGTGGGGGTTCCTTGGGATCGAACCACGCGCTCTCGTCTCCACCGACGTTGGCCGACATGGCATCGGATCGGCTGACCTATCGGTTGCGCGATCTTTTCAATTGTCCTCTGGCGATGAACGAGTGGGGCTACGCGCAAGTCGCTAAATCTGTCTCCGCGATTACGGCCATTTCGTTTCCACCTTACGCTTGTTGTGGCGTGCCAGAGACCGCCTGGAGTCCCGGTTTTCTGCTGACCTGTGAACTGTTTTTGAATGGTCGCTTCCTTGCGATCGCGGGTTCCACTGATGGCGACATCGAGTATCAGTGGTTTCCGCATTGTGTTGTTCGCACTCAAAGGGCTGAGAACCTGCAATTTTCCACACGCGTGTTCCTGCCGAGCAAGCACCGCGCCGTCGTGCAATCGATCAACATAAAGAATCTGAGCGCGGCCGAACGCCGCTTCACGCTGGCCTTCGATATGCGGGGAGCCGTCGCGAAGAAGACCAAACCGTGGGTTGTGAACTCTCCCGGAGAAGCCGACAACCGTGTTACGTGGGACGGCCCGCGGGGCTGTCTTCTCTTTGAGGCCCAACATTCCGAAATCGCAGCTGCGCAAGGTTTTCAGCCTGCACCCAGTCGCGTCGAGCAAACGCGGATGCTTCACTTCGACATGGCACTCGGTCCGCGTGAACAGAAGCAACTCAAGTTTGTATTGGCACTCGCCGACAACGGGCGAGCCGCCATCGAACTCTATGACGGCCTGCAAGCGCGGTTTGCCGATCTCGAAACAGAAAACGAAGCTGACTTTACCAGCCTCGTCCAATCTGCATTCACACCGAACAATTCGGCGTTTAGCGGAAATCTTCCCCGGCTGATCACCAATGATGAATCGCTATGGAAGCTCTACCATAACGGTTTCGCCAATCTGCTGGCTTCTCGCCGCGTTTCCCCCGATTCAGCGTACGGTTCAACTTATCTGACTCTGAGCGGGCACGTGCTCCCAACTCTCAGCTTCCCGTGGGACACCTCCCTCACTTCTCTTGGTTTGGCGCTACTCGATCCGATTCCGCTGCGTAACCTCGTCGAGGTTTGGCTCAAAGACGGAATGCACGAACATCATTCCACCGATTATGTGTCGGGAGAAGCCGTGGGTCCGTGGTATGCCGCGAATGACACCGCGATTGTTCGCTGCGCTTGGAAGTATCTCTGCGTCACCGGAGACTTCGCCTGGCTGGACAAGAAGATTTCCGATCGCTCCGTTCTCGATCATCTCGATGAGCACGCCGTTTATTGGAAAAAACTCGACCGCTTGGGACACGGTCTCGCCGACTATGGGACGATTGAGAATCTGCTCGAGGTCGTCAGCACTTACCTCCATGAGGTCGCCGGAATGAATGCCGGCAACGTGCGCAGCATGCGCGTTGTTGCCGATCTGCAGGAACGTCGCGGCAACGCGGAGCGCGCCAGGCAACTACGTAGCGAGGCAACCGATCTGGCGGAACGGATCAATCGCCTGCTTTACGTCCACGGCAAGGGTTATTGGCGTTGCGGCCAGCCTGATGGAACATTCAATGAAGTTCGGCACTGCTATGACTTCCTCGCGGTCGTCGACAATATGGCCGAAGATCTGACGCCGGCCCAGAAACAGGAAATGAGCGCGTTTTTCTGGAGTGAACTCCATAGCGAGAAATGGATGCGAGCGCTCGCGCAGGGCGACGCCGATTCGACCTGGAACATCCGCCCCGACCATAGCTGCTTGGGCGCCTATGCAGCGTGGCCGCCGGTGACGGCCAAGGCTCTATACAAAATCGACTCACCAGATCGAATCACTCGCTGGCTGCGGGAGGTGGCGAAGGCCGGCAATCAGGGTCCGATAGGCCAGGCGCATTTCGTCGAGGATGTATATCCGCCAGTCAATGGGGGAGCTTTCAAGTCATCGGAAGACGCGCCCTTCATCGAAGACTGGTGTTGCATTGCCGCCGGCGCTTTTACGGAACTCGTGATTGATTCGATTTTCGGCGCGGAGCTTACTCTCTCGAATGGGATCAAGGTGAACTCACATCTCGGTAGCTTCGATTCCAGCGCGAGATTAGAGGGAGTGCGCTACCAGGGAGGTTTGTACACGATCGCGAAAGATGGAGCACAGCGCGAGAAAGTGTGAAGTGTACGGAAGCAGATCTGCTCAGACGCGCATAACCTTGACGCCCAGCTCCATGAAAGGCGCAACCATCGCATCGGTGGCCGCTGTGTCGGTTACCAGGACGTGCAATTCTTCGGGTTTGCAGATACGCCAGTTGGCTACCAGGCCCAGTTTGCCGCTATCCACCACCGCCACGCGGCGGCGTGCAAGCTTCATCATCGTCGAATTGAGTTCCGCTTCATCCGCATTGAAACAACTTGCCCCCCAAGTCGCATCCATGCCATCGGCACCGATGAACATCGTGTTGATCAACATGTTATCGAGCGATCGCAACGCCGCCGTCCCGACCAGCGAGAACCATTCGCCGTGCAGGTGTCCTCCAGTTACGAAAACGTATACATCTTTGCGCTGTGAGAGCTCCATCGCCACGTTGACCGTATTTGTGACGACCGTGATGTTGGAGTTGATCGGCAGTCCACGAATCACTTCGGTGGTGGTGGTTCCGGGAGTCAGCGCGATCGTTTCTCCAGCGGTGATGAGCGCGGCGGCAGCTCGCCCAATGCGGCGCTTTTCGTCTGCGGCATGCTCCACCTGAGCCAGGAACGACTGATCGCGCCGGAAGGGCTCATAAAACAGGGGTTCGATCGACACCGCCCCGCCATGGGTACGCCGCAACAGCCCCTTCTGATCCAGAGCATCTAGGTCTCGCCGAACGGTCACGACTGATACGCCCAGCTGTTCGCTGAGAGTTTCCACCGAAACCCGTCCGGTTTGTTGCAGGCCGGTGAGAATTGCCGTAAAGCGCACCCGCTGTTTATCCTGGGTCGCGCCTTCGGACTCTGGTTGTCCATTCGGACCCATCCCAGGCCGCGCGGACCGTTCCCGATTCATAATGCGGACCGTTCAGGATTCATAATCATAATAATGTCGTCCTTTTTACAATCCAGCGCAGTCAGGAAAAGAAACTCTTCCGCACCGGCGTCTTGCGATTGAGCCCAAAACGAAAGCTGTTGAAGCATACCACTCCGAATTCCTGGGATTACAAAAGATCGTAATCGCCCAAACAAATGCTATCCGATCATGTCGGAAGATTTCTATCTCCCTAAATTAAATCATTATTTTGGTCTTTTCTCGCGCAAACAAAATAGTAAAATGATTTATTTCTGAGCTGCTAGCGGACTCGGAAAGCGCCCGCACAAGCCGCGTACCGCAATTCGGGTTTCGCGAGGAAAACAAATGACCTTGGATCGCCGCCAATTCGTCACTGCTCTGATCGCTTCCGGTGCTGCCGCCGCTATGCCGACACCGAGCATCGACGAGGATCCCCATTCCTCGTCGATGCCAACCACTCTCGCAAATTCTCGCGACACGAAAGTAGATTTTCGCTACGCCCCACGCAACCAGCAATCCACCATCTGTTTTCCAGACGACTCCAAGAAGACCATCGTTGGCCAGGCTGGTGACTTGCGATATGGATACGTCAAGTCGTTCTCCGCCGGTATGGAAAACTTCGGCACGGTCGTCGAGTTTTCGCTGGCGGGTTTTCAGGACGACCAGATTTTTCGACAATGGATCGAATCCCCGTCCGTTCCCATCGTGCACACACTGATCGACCGTCCCGCGGCGACGTTCGAACTGATCGCATTCGCAACCCGCCATGGCGGTGAAGGCCGGGTCGACAACGTCCTGCTCTCCATTAAGTCGAAATCGAAGACTGGCCGCGTCGCCGTGGTTCCGAAGATCCACATTCGGACCTGTGAACGGCTCGAATTGGAGAACTATACCGTCCCCACGGCTACGGTCCGCGCCCATGGCAGCAAATCCCCCCTGCTTGTCGCCGCGCAGCTCAACAACAATCTCGGGAGCTGGATGTTGTGGGAAGAGGAGGGTTTCACCCTTTATCTGCCACATGGCGAAGTATCCGAAGCGGTCGCGGCACGCTATTTCGTCCGGCTCCCGCAAGAAAACCAATCAGCCGAAACCCTGACCGAACATTTGCATGATGCCGAAATGCTTTTGGCCGAAGCTCGCGAATTCTGGAGGAATTGGAAGCCCTTTGGAACCACGGACTGGAGCTGTCCGGGCCAGCACGGGGAGTTTCTTACTGCGTGCGCGCGCAACATTCAACAGGCACGCGAGGTCAAGAATGATCGACTTGTCTTTCAGGTTGGTCCTACTCAGTATCGCGGTTTGTGGATCGTCGACGGCAACTTCCTTCTTGAGGCGGCCCGTTATCTCGGCTATGACCAGGCAGCGGATGAGGGCTTGCGTTCCGAGTGGACCAAGCAGGCGGAGAGCGGGCAGGTCATCGCGGAAAGCGGTGGCGAGCACTGGAAGGACACTGCGATCGCCATGTTCACACTCGTGCGACAGTGCGAGCTTAAGCAGGACTGGACGTTTTTCCGCGAACTCGAACCAAATGTCGTGCACGCACTGGAGTTTCTGATCAGCCTGCGCGACCAGGCCCGTTCGGGACCTAGCATCAACGGGCGCTATGGTCTGCTCGCTCCTGGCTTCGCCGACGGCGGCATAGGCGGCGTCCGCTCCGAATTTACCAATACCGTCTGGACGCTGGCGGCGCTTCGTGCGGTTGCGAATGCCGCCGATCAACTGAAGATGCCATCGTTAGCAAGAGCCGGCGAATTCTTCCGCGAGCTTTACGAGGCATTTCAGCAAATGGCAAAGCGAGAAATGGTGCGGCATCCGGCGGGATTCGAATATCTCCCGATGATTGCGCACGACGATTCATCGGTTGTCGATCCTGATCCGTGGAACCGTCCTCGTCCGCAGACCGCTCAATGGGCCCTCTCCCATTCCATTTATCCAGGCGAAGTGTTCGAAAAGAATGATCCGATCGTGCGCGGACACCTTGCCCTCCTTCAATCATGCACGCAGGAAGATGTCCCGACTGAAACCGGTTGGCTTTGGCATGACAGTTTGTGGACTTACAACGCTTCACTCGCGGCGCATGTGTATCTGTGGGCGGGGCTGCGCGATTGGGCGCATCGCACCTTTACTGGCTTCCTCAACCATGCCTCACCTCTGTGCTGCTGGCGCGAGGAACAACCGCTGCAACACTCTCTGGCTGGACAGGACTGGGGCGACATGCCACACAACTGGGCAAGCGCCGAATGCGTCCGATATCTGCGGCACATGTTCGCGCTCGAGGACGGTAAGTCGCTTCGACTTCTCAGCGGGATCACTGCGGCAGAATTGATTCCCACCGCTCACTACCGTCTCGAGAATTCTCCAACCCGCTTTGGAAGGATCAATGTAGAACTCGAACCTGCCGGGGAGCGGGTATGGCGGTTACGGTTCGATCGTGCCAGCGGACTTTCTCCATCCTCGGTTTCACTGCCGGCAAATATCGGCTCACTGCAAGTGAAAAAGATAATCGGAGCGGGCTCAAAAACAAACGGTCGGGTCGTCGAAGTCGATCCATTTGCGAAGCAGTGGGATGCGTTTCTTAAATAGAACCAAATTACTTCCACCCTAGCTGAGCATCCTTAGGATAGCGCAGACCCTCCTCTGGGTAGATCTGCGCTGATACGTTTGGCGGTGTCCGATGCATGCGATCGGACTTCACATCGATCCGGGACCCGGAAGCGCCTCTCGAAGCAGACCATTTGGCTTAAGTAAATCTCCCTCGTAGCGCGGTACGACGTGAATGTGGGCATGCTCGATAGTCTGTCCGGCCACTCGTCCGTTGTTGACACAAAGATTGAAACCCGCCGGCGAATGTCGATTATCAAGTTCCTTTTTCACCCTTCGCACGAGTTGAAAGCATCCGGCATAATCTTCCGACGGCAGGTCGAAGATGCTTGGAATATGTTGCCTAGGAACGACCAGACAGTGGCCCTGAGACAGAGGATGTTTGTCGGCAATGGCCAGAGCGAACTCGTTTTCCGCCAGGATATTTTCTTGCGGTTTGCAGAATGGGCAGTTCGACATGGCGCTTACGTTACCACACGCGTATGTGTGATGGTTCGCGAATGGTCTCGCTTGTGCCAGCGGTTTTCAGAATGCACGATGCAACTGTTGTCAAAACTCTCCCGCTCGGCCTTGCGAAGAATAATGGTGTTCGTCTTCGCGGTGCATGTGCTCAGTGTTTTCGGATGCTGAGACATACGCCCAGTTTTTCGCTTCGGAAAACCGCCAGGTAGCCGAACTGGAAAAGGATTGAAGCGCTGTCCTTTAACTGTCCAATTAGGATTTCTTGGCGCTTCTTACAAGGTTTTTCAGGAGCCACCCGCGTCTTGTAAGTTGTTTAAATTACTAGTATTTGTGGGCGAAGGTCGTCGGTATCCCGGTGCAGCTGCTGTGGACACGCGAAGACGACATGCGCCACGACTTTTATCGTCCCGCTGGATTCCACTTTCTGAAAGGCGGCGTGGATGCGGCGGGAAAGCTGATAGCGTGGCGCAATCACTTTGTGACCTTTGGCGAAGGCGAGAGCTTTGCCGAAGCTGCCGGGATCGACGAAGACGAATTTCCGGCATGCTTCATCCCGAATTACGCACTGCACACATCAGTGATGCCATTGGGTGTGCCGACGGGGTTGCTGCGCGCGCCGGAAAGCAACGGGATCGCGTTTGTGACGCAGTCGTTCCTTGACGAAATGGCTCACGCCGCTGGTAAGGATCCGCTACACTTTCGCTTGGTATTGCTCGAAGCGGGACAATTGCCCTTCTCGGCAGGAAACCAGGGAGCACCACCGGCGAGTCTATTCAATGCCCAGCGCATGCACGGCGTGCTCGAATTGGTGCGCGACAAGTCTGAGTTGGGTGCACGCGCACGCAAACTTGGGAAGGGTACAGGGATGGGAGTTGCCTCCCACTTCTGCAATTTCGGATATTTTGCCGAAGTGGCGGAAGTGCACGTTGACGAGAAGAATCGAGTGAAGGTCAGCAAAGTTTGGGTTGCCGCTGACATTGGCAGCCAGATCATCAACCCAGGCAACGCCGTGAATCAAGTGCAGGGTTCGGTGATCGAAGGACTGAGCCATCTGATGGGATATGAAATCACCGTCGACCGTGGCCGGGTGCAGCAGAGCAACTTCAACGACTACCAGCCCGTGCGAATATCGCAGGCTCCACCGGAGATCGATGTGAGCTTCCGCAAGACGGAATTCTCGCCGACAGGACTGGGCGAACCGGCGTTGCCACCAGCCCTGCCGGCTGTGTGCAATGCCCTTTTTGTTGCGACCGGAAAAAGGATCCGCCGCCTGCCGCTGGCCAACAACGGTCTAAGCTGGGCCTGGGCATTTCACGGCGGCAACTTGCCGCAGTGTGTTCGGGACGCAGCCGCCCTCTTCCGTGGCTGAAGCGATCGCGTTGCAACGATGCTTGGAGAAAACCGACTTTACGCGCCCGCAGAAGCGGGCCAGCACTGAAAAACTGCTGACTATGCAACTCGGCCTGCAAGAATTCCCAATCGGCAGCTGCGGACTTGGATTTCAGTTCGACGCAAAGCCTTTGCAGGGACTCATCGAATCTCCCGATTGCTTTCTCTTCGTT
>Ga0209579_10000123_pt1 | contig 130958 bp, 116 predicted proteins | sample Coa_R1_2_FD_187152 | JGI IMG/M metagenome (GOLD analysis project Ga0209579, IMG submission 187152) | Surface soil microbial communities from Centralia Pennsylvania, which are recovering from an underground coalmine fire - Coalmine... | ecosystem: Environmental > Terrestrial > Soil >... | reverse complement strand
CTTCATGGTTCCGGCAACGGCGGGGATGGTCAGCGCCGTGTTGTTTTTCGGGCTCCTGCTCGGCTTCTTCGCTTTGCCTGCCGAGCTGCTGGCGAGCAGCGGCGACGTTCCTCTGACGCTCTATACCGGCCCACAGCTTGAACAGTCGGCCTTTGGCACTACGCTCGGCAACATGGGCGAGGATGCCGTGGTAGTCGAAGCTTACGTCGACGCCAACGGACGGGTGCAAGATTACCGCATCCTGTCGCAACCCGACGACGCGCAGGCCGTGCTGCCGCAACTGAAAAACCTGCTGATTTTCACGACGTTCCGTCCCGCGCTCTCGATGGGCCGTCCAACGACGGGAACGGCAGTGCTGTCGTTTTCGAAGATCAGCGTTCGGGGATAGGACGCGGTCGTCGATCGCCGCAACGCCAGAACCGGGGCGTGCGCGAAACAAAGCTGGACATCGGTCCGTGAACAGTGGTCCGCGAACATCGGTCCGTGAACATCGGTCCGAACGCACGGCCGACCGCATCGTGAAATCGACCAGAATTGCGAAAGTGATCCGAATTGCAGGTGTCGGCGTGTTGGCAACCGCTGCCATCGCGCAAACGCCCCCGCCGCAACCGCCGCCATCTTTTGTGTTTTCTTCCGGCCAATCAAGCCTCTGCGTCCCGGTCGAAGTGGTTGCGAATGGGCTGGTTCTTATGCAAGCTGCGGTCAACGGCCACTCGGGCTGGTTCATTCTCGACAATGCATCGCAGGGATTTACGGTCGACGCGGAATTTGCGCGGCGCAATTCTCTTTATGTCGCTGACCGGGCACACGCCCGCGGAGGAGGCGCCAGCTCAATCGATGCGGGTGTGGTGCATGATGTCCGTATAAGCCTGCAAGGGCTAGACCTCGACCATCGCAATCTTGTCGTGATCGCGCTGAAGGCGATTGAGCCCGCTATCGGTCACACTGTAGACGGCATTTTTGGGTTCGCGTCTGTTCGACGATCTAACCGTTGTTATCGACTACGACCGGCCTTGCGTGTCGATTTACCGGCCTGATCAGTACCATGCCACGAGCCAGGAAAGCTCAGTCCCAATTCGCCTCGACCAACACGGATTCCCGTTCGTCGATGCGTCCATTGCGTTGCCGGGAATGGAACCGGTACGCGGCAGCTTTCTGATCGATGGAGGCGCCAATACCTTCGCGGATATTTACAAGCCATTCGCCGCGGCCCACGGAATTCCGCCGCACGGCATGAAGCTCTTGGATGATCCTGGAACGAGCACCGGAGGGCGCACTGAGTCTCGAGACGGGCGAGCGGATCGGATTGACCTCGGGCCGTATTCGATCAGGAATCCTCCCATTACCCTCGCCGAGGACACCGAGGGCCTAATGGCGGCGACGGACTATTCGGGCCTCATTGGCAGTGAGTTTCTTCAGAGATTTACCGTGACCTTCGACCATCGCCACAAAAGTCTCTGGCTAAAACCGAACCGTCACTACGCGGAGCTGCCAGCCTATGACGGCAGCGGCTTGAGAATTCGCGCCGACCCTCCTGATTTTCACCGATTCGTCGTGACTAGGATTGTTCCCGAATCGGCCGCCGCCAGAGCCGGCATTCTCCCGGGAGACGTCATCACCTCGATTGCCGGCCGTCCTGCGCGGGATGTGACGTTGACCGAACTGCGCGACCTGCTATCGAGACCGGATGCGCACGCCGCCCTTGGAATCAGACACGGCGATCGGCAGCTCCAGGTGGAACTACAGCTTCGCCCACTCCTTTAACGAAGAGGTTCCGCAACGTTGCAGCGACCACGAAGAAGTGGGACCAACCGCGGGGCGGGCAGGTGCCATGCCTTGACCTGCTCCACGGTTTGACCCCGAATTGAGCAGTTCGTACACTACTATTTAGCGCATCCGTCTAATGTTCGCGATGGTGAGGAATTCCCTGGGAAAAATCGTTCGACTGTCGTTGGCTTTGAGCCTCTTGCTTGCCGGACCCATCTGGGCCCAGAGCCGTCCGCAAGTGTCTCTCGAAACAAGCGAAACTCTCTTTACCGTCTTGAGCGCAATCAACACCTGCGGCTATGACCAGGAACTGAGTGCGTCCGACCCGCTTCGAACCGAGATCCGGACGGAAATCGCCAAGGCGGTCCACAACACGGCCGGGGTTCAGGACGCGGTCACTCCGATGTGCGTCCTTTATCGAAAGCATCAGGCATCGGACGACGCACGCGATCTTTCGATGTACGTGTCGCTGGCTCTGTATTTGGGGGAAGCTCCGGGTTTCGAGCTAAAAGTGAAGCCGGGAGAACTTCCGCCGGATGCGAACGTCGTGGTCGACATGATTCCGCTGATTCGAACCTTCTATGAGAAGGCCGGTTTGCACGCCATCTGGGAGCGGCACCGGGCACGCTATTTCGAATTGAGCGAGGTCTATCACGGGCCGCTGGCGAAAATGACGTTCGACACCGAGATTTATCTGAGGATGCCATCGACTGGCTATCTCGGGCGGCAGTTCACCGTCTATCTGGATGCCATGGGTGCGCCGGGGCAGACCAACGCGCGCAATTACGCCTCCGACTACTATGTCGTGATTTCGCCGAGTGCGGGCACGGCGATCAAGATGCAGCAGATCCGGCATACCTATCTGCACTACCTTCTCGATCCGATGGCGCTGAAGAGCGCCAGCTATTTCAAGCGTCTGGAACCGCTGCTTGGCGACGTGAAGAACGCTCCCATGGACGACGCGTTCAAGACCAACATCTCGCTGCTGGTGACCGAATGCATGGTTCGCGCGATCGAAATGAGGCTGGCCAAGAGTCCCGACGCGGAGCGCAACCAGACCCTCGAGGAAGACGACAAGGAAGGGTACATTCTTACGCGGTATTTCTATGACGCGCTGATAAAGTTTGAAAAGGACGCCTCGGGCATGCGGAATGCTTATCCGGACCTGGTGGGATCGATTGAAGTGGGCAAGGAAATGAAGCGAGCCTCGCAGATACAATTTGCGGAAGAGGCATCGCCCGAACTGCTGCATTTGCCGGGGAAGAAAGATGAAAAGCTGTTGCTGAGCGCTGAAAGACGACTGGCGGCCGGCGATCCTGAGACGGCGCAGAAATTGGCGCAAAAGGCGCTCGATGAGCAACAGGAAGATTCGGGACGCGCGCTCTTCATTCTGGCTGAAGTCGCCACCGCGAACCGCGACATGGATGGCGCGCGCGCGTTTTTTGAACGGGCGCTGGAGTCGGCCCGCGAGCCCAAGGTGATCGCGTGGTCGCATATTTATCTGGGTCGCATTTACGATTTAAGGGAAGATCGATTCGCCGCTATGGAGCAGTATCGGGCCGCACTCAATGCGTCGAGCACGCTGCCGGAAGCGAAATTGGCGGCACAAAAGGGGTTGGATCAGCCTTACGAGCCACCGGTGCCAAAACAGCCGGAGTAAGAGTTCAGTCACAATTTAGTCACGAAGGGACAGCCGGATCGGTCGTCCACTCTTAGTGTCGAAATCTTGCGTTATGGGAGACAGCATGAAGCGAACAGCAGTCATTCTTGGGATACTCAGCCTCGCGGTTTGGGCTCAGGCACAGACGGCCGGACAACCGGCGCAAACGCCGCCGCCAGCCAGTCAGACGGCGCCACCAGCAGGCACAACCCCCGATGCGTCAGCAGCGCCGGCGGCGAAACGTCCGCCGCAGGCCAAAACACAGCCGGAATTCGAGGCCTGGAAAACGGCCTCAGCGGCGACCGATGCACCCGGACTCGAGAAGGCGTCCGACGATTTTGCCACCAAGTTCCCAGACAGCGAACTGCGCGTTCTTCTCTACAAGAACGCGATGCGCCTCTACCAGAATGCCAACAACGCGGAAAAGACCGAGGCCATGGGGCGCAAGGTTCTCACCTTCGACGCGGACGATCCTGAGGCTCTGGTGACCGTCGCCGAAGTAATCGCGGAGCGGACGCGCGATTCGGATATCGACAAAGATCAGCGCTATGGCGATGCCGTCGCGATGGCAAAGAAAGCCACGGAGACGGTGGACACAGACGTCCAAGTCCCGACGGGCACACCGCAGGAAAAGATCGACGCCTATAAAGCGCTACTGCGTTCGAACGCCTATTCGATTCTCGGCACGATCGCTTACAAGAAAGACGACTTCGTCACTGCGCAGGAGAATCTGCAGAAGTCTATCGACGCTTTCCCAAGCAACCCGGATCCGGTTGTGGTTCTGCGTCTGGCGCTGGCGATCGACAAGCAGGGAACGGCGGCATCCGGAGACGCACAGGCGAAGTTATATGCGCAAGCCCTGAAGGTGGCCAATCGAGCGGTCGAATTGACGCAGGAAAATACCGCGATAGGAACCCCCGCGCGCAGCGAACGAGACCGTTTGCAGAAACTCACGCAAAGCGCGGGTCCGGCTGCTGCGACACCTCCGAAAAACTAGTCGCCGATTCGTGGAGATGCGGCCAGCCGCGTCTCCACTGCGGCCCGTCGCGGTCCCCTCATCTGTGATCAAGTCACGCGAAATCGCTGAACTGGAGAAAAAGCTGGGGCACCATTTCCAGCGCCCGGAGTTGCTCGAGCAGGCACTCACACACAGCTCGCAGGCACGCGAGCTAGAGGCTCTGGGTGCGAGCGCGGGTTCGTCCGGCGGAATTTCGCCTGGCGGCGACAACGAGATGCTCGAGTTCCTCGGCGACGCCGTGCTCGGGCTGGTTACGAGCGAAACGCTGTTCCATCGCTTTCCTGAATTTCAGGAAGGGCAACTCTCCAAGCTGCGCGCACATCTGGTCGGGCAGCGCCATTTGCTGGGGGTGGCCGAACAGCTTGAGATTGGGCACTACATGCGCCTTGGCCGCGGCGAGGAAAAAAGTGGCGGCCGCAACAAGGCGAGCCTGCTCGTGGACGCCCTCGAAGCAATTCTGGCGGCCCTTTATCTCGACGGCGGCTGGCAAGTCACGCGTGAGTTCATCGTGCGCACCATCGTGGAACCGGAACTGGCCAACATGCAACTCGAAACCAGCGCGATTCCGGTGATGGATTTCAAGTCGGCGCTGCAGGAGGCGTTGCAAGCGAGGGGCGTGGCGCAACCCGTCTATGCGCTCGTCAAAGAAGAAGGTCCTGAACACAAGAAGACTTTCACCGTCGAAGTGAGACTGCCGGCACCAGCCAAGGGAGATTTCGTGGGGCGGGCACAGGGTCCGACGAAAAAGCGCGCGGAACAGGAAGCGGCGCGGCAGGTTTTGGAGCATCTGTCGGCGTCAGCACGTGCATCCGACCTTGCATAGATATAGACGCGCGGCGTGTCCCGTCTCTATTTAGTCTTCTTTGGTGCCTCTTAGCTATGTCGTGGAGTGAGAAGATTTCCGCCGGGGATTGGCCTTCGACGATTCAGTCGGTCGCGGGAACGATCGTGATCGCTGTCTTCGTGGTCACTTTCCTTGTCCAGGCTTTCACGATCCCGTCGGAATCCATGGAGAAGACGCTCCTCATCGGTGATTACCTCCTGGTCGATAAGTTCTGCTACGGCGGGACCACGGGATGGAACCGTCTGATGCCCTACCGCAAGGTAAAGCGAGGCGACGTGATCGTCTTTCATTACCCGGTGAATCCGGCGCAGGACTTCGTGAAGAGGGTGGTCGCTATCCCCGGAGACCGGCTGCGGATGATCAACAAAGTGGTTTACATCAACGGATCACCGGTACGCGAACCTTACGTTCAATTCATCACTTCGCTGCGCAATTATTATCGCGACGATTTTCCGCGGACTGACTCTCCTGACTTTGCCGTCGATGCCAAATGGTGGAAGGAAATGCCGAAACTGGTCGAGGACCACCAGTTGATTGTTCCTGAAGACCATTATTTTGTGATGGGCGACAACCGCGATGACAGTCAGGACAGCCGATACTGGGGTTTCGTGCCGCGGGCAAATATTATCGGGCGGCCGCTTCTGATCTATTGGTCGTCGAACACCGCTGACCTCGCCGGTTCGCCGAGTGTGGGTGATAGACTTTATCACCTCGCCTATGCCGTGACGCACGTGTTTCAGATCACGCGCTGGGAACGTACGTTCCGGTGGGTGCACTGATCGGGCAATCGCGATTGGCACGAAGAAATCTTCTTAACGGATGACGAAGCACGAATGACGAAGAATGTAATGACGAAAACGCTGAAGGAAGAAAAGACACAAGCCGTGGAGCCTGAGGCTCCCGAGGCTCGCGAAGAAACAACGGTCGAATTTCTGGCATCGCTGGCCGAGGTTTTGGTGACGGGTCTGTTCATCATCACGTTCGTCCTGCAGGCGTTTGAAATTCCCTCCGGCTCCATGGAGGACACGCTGCTCGTGGGTGATCACCTCTTCGTGAACCGTGTGCAATTCTCCGCTCCGACGCGATGGCTGGGACGTCTGCTTCCTTATCGCGACGTCCGTCGCGATGAAGTCGCGGTGTTCATGGCGCCCGAGCAGCCGGGCTTGTTTCTGGTGAAGCGGATCATTGGTGTGCCCGGCGACCGCATCCATATGCGCGACGATGTTGTCTATCGCAATGGCGTGAAACTCGATGAGCCATACGTCCGCCACAAACGCGAACACAGCCCTTATACCGATAATTTTCCCGCTGTGTCGCCCCTGGAATACGTAAGAAATGAAAAATGGGCGGAGGAGTTGCCGTCGCACATTGTGGGAGAAGATCTCGTCGTCCCGCCCGACAGCTACTTCGCCATGGGCGATAACCGCGAAAACAGTTACGACAGCCGCTTCTGGGGCTTTGTTCCGCGGCAGAATCTTATCGGCCGCCCCATGTTTATTTATTGGTCCTTCCTGACGCCAGAAAATCAGTATGAAATGCGCGACTGGGGAGATCGGGTAGGATTCCTGTTCCACATCGTCACTCACTTCTTCGGCGACACGCGCTGGTCACGCACTCTCAAGGTCGTGCGGTGACATTGCTGCGGTCTTCCTCGCCACGATTCGGGTTTCTGCGCTCCCGGCGTGGAATGGTTGCCATCGCGGCGTTTTTGTTGATCCTGTTCGTTTTCCGTCCCGGAGTCAACGCCTTGCGGAGCCGCATCTCAGGTTCCATTGGACGCGCCCTCGGACGCCGCGTCGAACTTGACAACGTGCGCCTGCGTTTCTTTCCACGGCCCGGCTTTGATCTCGAGGGGCTCGTTATCTATGACGACCCCGCCTTCAGTGCTGAGCCGATGATTCGCGCGCAGGATGTTTCCGCCGCCATTCGGCTGCGCTCCTTGCTTCGTGGACGGCTTGAGATCGCGACCCTCAGCGCTTCGGAACCCAGCATCAACCTCGTGCGGAGCGGCGAAGGCCGCTGGAACCTCGCCAGCCTGATCGAACGCAATGCGCAAATCCCCGCCGCTCCGACAGCCAAAGCCGCCTACGAACGCCGCCCGGCGTTTCCCTATCTCGAAGCGACCGGCGCGCGCATCAATTTCAAAATCGGACAAATCAAAAAGTCCTACGCATTGATGGATGCCGATGTAGCCCTGTGGCAGGATTCGGAGAATTCCTGGGGGGCTCGACTGAAAGCGGCGCCCGTCCGCACCGACTTCAACCTCACCGATACTGGTCTCGTGGAGATCGACGCCAAGTGGCAGCGAGCGCCGAGTGCGCGCGCGACGCCGCTACAGATGGCTGTGCGGTGGCAGAAGGGGCAACTGGGGCAGATCACGAAATTGCTCAGCGGCAGAGATCGCGGGTGGCGCGGAGAAGTCACCTTCACGGCGAATTTGTCGGGCACTCCCGAGGCCCTGAAGATCGAGAGCCAGACGGCCATCGAAGAGTTCCATCGTTACGATATCGTCGGCAATGAGAATTTGCGGCTGACGGCGCGCTGCTCGGGTCGATATGACTGGGTGACGGCGACCTTAACGGGACTTGGGTGCGAATCGCCGGTCGCCACTGGAAAACTCCGCCTGACTGGCAATTTCGCATTGGCGTCGCAAAGGCTGAGCGATCATCAGAGCGATTTCCCGAACGATGGTCCGAAAGATTTCCCGAGTTATTTTTCGAATTACGATTTGACCCTGGTGGCCGACAAGGTTCCGCTTATGTCAGCCGTCCGATTGCTGCGACAGGCGAAAAAGCAGATTCCGAGCGATCTGGTTGCGAGTGGATTGTTGAATGCGGAATTTCGCGCGACTCGTTCGGCGAGCCAAGCTGGGCAGCGCGGATCCAGCAAATCCCGCCTGTCGTCGACATTGTCGTCATCGTTATTCTCGTCATTACCGGGGCCGCAGTGGACGGGAAACGGTTCTGCGACCGACGTACGCCTTTCGTCGAGCGATGCCGCAGGGATTGACGAGATCGCCCTCGGAACAATCCCGCTGGAACTTGTGGCCGCCGATTCGAAGGTTGCTCGTTCAAGTTCGTCCAGGAACAGAGAAAAAGACCAGGGCCTCGAAGAACCCAACAAAACCTATCTGCGAATCGGGCCGATCGCACTGGCAATGAAGGGGGCCGCGCCTGTCAGTGCCGGAGGCTGGTTATCCGCGGATGGTTATCGGTTCATGCTTCGAGGCGATGCCGAGGTTAAAGACCTATACCGTTTGGAAGGCGTGCTCGGCTTACCTCTGGCGCGTCCTGCCGCGGAGGGATCGGCCAGGTTGGATGTCAGCGTCTCCGGCTCGTGGCAGGGATTTGCCAGCCCTTCAGTATTGGGGAACGCCCAATTGCACAATGTGCGCGCCGAGATGCGCGGCCTGCACACACCGATCGAGATTGCTTCGGCAAACATGATTCTTACGCGCGATAACGTGCTGCTACAGAAAATTCTGGCGCGCACAGGCTCCACCCATTGGAGTGGTGAGGTCACGGCGCCTCGACATTGCGGAGCTCCAAACGGCGGACAAAACTCAATTCCGCGCTCGGGATCGAATATCGTGGTTACTTTGGAAATCACGCCCAATTGTTCCTACCAATTCGATCTCATGGTCGACGAGCTTTCTACCAAGGATCTTTCCGACTGGTTCACGTCTCATCCCGACAAGCGCCCGTGGTACCGCATTCTCAGTTCTGACGCGTCAACGGGGCCTTCACCGCTGCTGGCGATCGAAGCGCAGGGCCATTTGCACGTCGGCCGATTTGCCCTCCAGAAGGCAGTCGTCACCCAGGTTTCGTCCCAAGTCGAAGTGCAGCGAAGCACGATCACGCTCGGAGCCTTGCGTGGACAATTGCTGCAAGGCAAATACCAAGGACGTTGGACGATTGATGCGCGGCATAGTCCTGTACAGTATCGCGGCAGTGGTGCGCTCCAGGGCATCTCGTTGTCGCAAGTCGGCGCATTAATGAACGATGGATGGATTACCGGAACTGCGGACGGAAATTTTGAACTGAACGGAACTGGCGAAACTTTTAGCGATCTGCTGACACACTCGGACGGCACACTACAGTTCGCAATGCGCGATGGCAGTTTGCCTCATCTTCAACTTCCGGGAACAACTGGTCCGATGTCCGTACGCCGTTTCACGGGAGAGCTGAATTTCAAGCAAGGCGCATGGGAATTGACGAACAGCAATCTTGAATCGCACGGCGCCATGTTCAACATCAAGGGAACAGCATCTGCTGCGGACGGCGTCGACTTTGTGTTAACGCGAAGCGACGAGTCATCGTGGAGCCTGACGGGCACGCTTGCCAAGCCTCATATCGCGGCTGTTGATCGCACGCAGACGAATGCTCAGGTTACGAAGCCGTGATTCAGTGGTTAGTGATTAGTGATTAGTGCTTAGAAGCCAAGAGTCAGTCAGATTTGCGGCTGGTATCCTTCTCCCCTTAAAACTTTTCCCGGCAACGCGCCTGTCATCTTGCCCTTCTCAATCACGGGCACGCCGTTGATCAGCACGTACTCCATGCCTTCCGATAAGCGGTTCGGATCGCCGAAAGTCGCGACATCTCGGACTGTCTCGGGATCGAAAACGACCACGTCGGCCCACATGCCCTGCTTGAGCACTCCGCGGTCTGTGATGCGCATGCGTTGGGCGGGAAGAGCTGCAAATTTGCGGATCGCATCTTCCAGCGTCAGCTTTTTTTCTTCCCGAACATACTTGCGTAGGACGCGTGGAAAGGTTCCGTAGGCGCGCGGATGCGGATGCTCCTCTCCGAGAATGCCATCGGGAGAGGTTCCGGAAGAATCATTGTCGAACGAAACCCAGGGTTGTTGGAGTGCCAACACGATATCCGGCTCTGACATTCCGAAGACGGCGCATTCGGTGAACGCTTTGTCTTCGACGAGCACGTCCAGAAGCGCATCCATCGGATCTTTGTTCCATGCTTTGGCGACGTCGGTGATGCGCTGGCCTTGAAATTTCTTGAGCGTGGGATTTTGAACGGCGGTGATCATGACGTCCTGGGGGCCGGCGATTTCGTCCCATTCGTTGTCCCAGTCCTTCGAGGGCGTCTCCATATCCTTGCGAATGCGGGCGCGAGTCACTGGATCTTTCAGCCGCTCAATCAATCTGGCATCCCCACCATCGTGGGCCCACGGCGGCACGAACGCCGACATGCTGTTGGACCAGGCGGTATAGGCATAGGTGTCAGCCGACACGTCGAAGCCTTCGGCGCGGGCTTTGTTCACGCGCGCCACAAGCTCGGGCATGCGTCCGAAGTTCGCCTTGCCCGCGACTTTGACGTGCCATATTTCGACGGGAATATGCGCCTCGCGTCCGATGCGAACCGCTTCATCGACTGACTCGAGAACCGCGTCCCCTTCACTGCGCATATGCGTGGCGTAAATGCCGCCGAATTTCGACGCTTCGGAGGCCAGAGCGATGATCTCTTCGGTCTTCGCATAAGGAGCGGGCGCATATTCGAGCGAGGTCGATACTCCCACGGCGCCATCGCGCATGGCGTCGCGCACCAGAGCTTTCATCTTTTCCAACTGCTCGGCCGTGGGCTGCACGTCAGCGTCGCCAAGCACCATGCGTCGCACTTGGGTTGCGCCGACGTAGCTCGCGAGGTTGATGCCCATACCTTGTTTCTCGAGGCGCGCGAAATATTGGCGGAACGTTCGCCAGTCAGGATTGACCTTGTAATGCTCGTATCCGGGACGATCGTTGGCAATGATCGTGTCGTTCAGAGGAGCGGCGGATCCGCCTTCTCCGGTGATCTCGGTGGTGATGCCCTGATAGATTTTCGACGGAAGCCGCGGATCGACCAGGATCGTCGTTTCCGACTGACCGAGCATGTCGATAAATCCTGGCGCAACAACTTTACCTTGCGCGTCGACGGTACGCTTGCGCTCGGCGGCTGATAGATTGCCGATCGCGGCGATGCGTCCGTCGCGAATCCCGACATCGCCGGAATACCACGGAGAGCCGGTGCCGTCGATGATGTGTCCGTTGGTGATGACGATGTCGAAAGGCGCGTCAGCGGCGAAGGCGAGGCCGAAACAGACCAGCACCGTCGCGAATATTGATAAAGTGCGATGAATCATGGATGCCAAGGATAGTTCATCCTTGCCGGTAGCGACAATCCGATTCGCCGAGATCTCTTCTCTTAACTATTTTTCGTAACTATTTTTCGATCTTGACGCCTTTCCAGAAGGCCACATGGTTCTGGATATTCTTCGCAGCGGGTTTTGGATTGGGGTAAAACCAGGCAGCGTCGGCGTTCGTTTTGCCGTTCACTTCTACGTTGTAGTAGCTCGCGGTGCCCTTCCACGGGCATTCGGAGTGTTTCGCGCTCGGCTTGAAGTATTCGGACTTGATCGCGTCTGGCGGGAAATACTGGTTCCCTTCCACTTCGACGATTTGATTCGATTCTGCGATGACGGTATTTTCCCAGGTCGCTTTGGCCATAACAACATAGATGGCGGGCGCGGCGAGCCGTCGCAAAGATTTACGCGCGAATCTGGCCTACGCGACGGCGTAGCGCGGCGGGCATTCCCGCGCGCGCAAAATGCTGATCGCTTCTTTCAGCGAAGAGATTTCGAAGACCGCCGTAAGATGGGTCGCGTCAAGCATCCGGCGAAAGAACACCGGAGGATTCACCAGTTTCATCTTAGCGGCGTTCTGCGCGGCCCAGCGTTTCACGAGCAGAAGAGTGCCCAAGCCTCCGGCGTCAAGCTGCGAAACCTCGGTGACGTCAAGCACGAGGACACGGATGCGCCCTAGTTGTTCGATCCTGCGCCGGAACTGGTCGAGTGCGGCACCACGCACCATGCGGCCTGAGCAGTTGACGACCGCGACATCCTGCAAGCATTCGACTTGATATTGGAGTTCCATATGTCTCTTCATACGAACCAGCCTTTAGGAAAGTTCCCCGAGCCGTTGTTACGAATTGGACGCTTGAAAGGGGGATACGTGATCAGTGGAAAATCAGTTTGCAGAGATCGAATCTTCGAATATTGCTGACGCGCAAAGACTTATCGCAAGTATTGAGAAATTATGAATTTACAGTCCAGCTTCGATCCGCGAACGAGGATCGAGCAGGTCGCGCAGCGCGTCGCCGATAAAGTTGAAAGCAAGCACCGCGAGCATTACGGTCACTGCGGGAAAAAGGACGAGATGGGGCGAGTCGAAAAGGTGCGAGCGGGCGTCATTGAGCATCGATCCCCAGCTAGCGGTGGGCGGAGGCACGCCGAGTCCGAGAAAACTCATCGTCGCTTCGGCGAGGACTGCGCCTGCCATTCCGATTGCGGCCTGCACAATCACGGGCTGAATAATGTTGGGCAGAATGTGACGCGTGATGATGTGAAGATCTCCGGCACCGAGTGCGCGGGCGGCCTCTACGAATTCGCGCTCGCGCACGGCCAGCACTTGCGCTCGCACCAGACGGGCGTAGCCGACCCAGCCTCCGAGCGAGAGCGCGAGAACGAGATTGAAAATGCCGGGACCGCGGAAGGCCACAAAAGCGATTGCGATCAGGATTCCCGGGAATGAAAGAAATGCATTCATGAGAACGACATTGACGAAACGGTCGATGGCTCCGCCGTAATAGCCAGCAACGCTGCCGATGATGAGGCCGAGAAGAAGCGAACCGGCGACCACGCTGCCGCCGACGATCAGCGAAATTCGCGCGCCCCAGATCAGGCGAGAGAGGATGTCGCGTCCGAGTTCATCGGTTCCGGCCCAGTGCTGCGCGGAAGGCGATTGCAGGCGGTTCGGCAAATCGATGTGCGCCGGATCTTGCGGGGCGAGCCATGGCGCGAAGATCGCAGCAAAGACAAAGATCGCGACGAGCGCCACGCCCAAGGCAGCCAGGGGGTTGTGGCGGGCCAGACGGGTGCTGCTGGCGAGTTGCCAGCGGTCGGTGGTCAGGGGCCAGTTCGTTGCCATTTCGAGTTCGTTAATCGCTGGGATTGATCAGGCCTGAAAAGTCCCGATTCGGAACTGTTTTCGGCACTATGTTTACTGGTTGGTACCCCCACCCCCTCCCCCCTGGCTCTAAAGGAATCAGTGAGTTAGAGAGAATTTTTTGACTCGGTCTTTGAAAAATAAGGACTTATATCAAAGTATTGCGGAATAAGGAGTTAGAGGATATTTCCACCAGCTCCACTTTCCTTACTCGTCAAAGGCCGGCTCCATTTCCCGAGGTAACGGGCTTCGTTTGTTCCCATCAAGCTTGGTCTGCCCGATTTCTTAAGTCAAGTTCTTTCTCGGATAGAACGCGACGAAGGAGGCGGATCACGTCTGGAGATGCCGCGAATTTACGTTGTGCCACTTGTGATCTATAAGTTACAATGACTACAATGGAAATCCGCCGCTATCTGACCGAAGGAGGTCGCGATGTTTTCGGTGAGTGGGTGGCGAATCTGAAGGATGCGCGAACCAGGGCCAAGATTGGCGCTCGAATTGATCGGCTCGCGGTGGGGAACTTCGGGGACTGCAAAGCATTGGGAAGCGGCCTGCATGAATTGAAAATCGATTGGGGCCCGGGCTACCGCGTTTACTACGCTTTGGTTCGCAAAGAGTGTGTTTTGCTACTCGGCGGCGGCGATAAACGCAGGCAAGCATCGGACATTGATCGTGCGCGAAAATATCTGGTGGACTACAAGGAAAGGACGTCATGAAACAAAAGGCAAGCACTTCTCACGATGAGGCTGTTATTCGGCAGCTGCGCGACGATTCGGAGTTTGCTGTCGAGTATCTTCGAGCGGCATTGGAGGATGACGACGAGCCGGGCGTGCTGCTGATTGCTCTGCGCCGCATCGCGGAGGCTCGGGGCGGCATTGCCAAGGTGGCGAAGGCTGCCGGTATTGAACGCGAGAGCCTGTACCGCGCGTTATCAGTTCGAGGGAACCCTCGGCTCTCAACGCTGGTGGCCGTGACTAAGGCGGTGGGGTTGAGGCTTACGGTGGAGGCGGCGCGGTAGAAGTGAGGGGTGGGCTATGAGTAATGTCAAACAGGATGTTGAATCTTTATTGAAGCGGCTGCCGGACGACGTCTCGGTTGAAGACCTTCGATATCATCTCCACGTTCTCGACAAGGTGCGTCGCGGACTTGAGGATGCTCGTGTGAACGGGACTCTGTCCCAGGAAGAAGTCGAGAGTCGCTTCGGCAAATAGCTCACCTAATCTGGTTGGGACTTCGGAAAAAATCGCATGGTATACACAGCAGTGGAATCCCACCCTTGCGCACAGAACGCGCAAGGATGGGGCACCCGGCACCCGGCACCATTGTACACCAGTTTGGTGCATGGTTAGTCGAAGTCCAGCGGACCCAGGTTACCGCCCAAAGGACGGGCGCGAACCTGGGGCACCTAGGAAACGATTACTGCCGTATCCTCGGGTTCACCGCCGAATAAAGTAAGTCAGTCAAAAAATTCACCGCGACATACGTCAGCCCGATCGCCAAAATGCATCCCTGCACGAGATAGTAATCGCGGTTTGCGATGGCCTGGATTGTAAGTCGTCCGATGCCGGGCCACGAAAATATGGTTTCGGTTACGATTGCACCGGCCAGCAGCGCTCCGAATTGTAATCCTAGAACGGTCAGGATTGGGATCATGGCGTTGCGCAGGGCGTGCCGGTAAACTACCGTCCGCTCGGGCAGGCCTTTGGCGCGGGCGGTGCGGATGTAGTCCTGGCCTAGCTCTTCGAGCATCGATGTGCGGACCATTCTTGTCAGGATCGCGGCCAGGGCGCTCCCCATCGTGATGGCCGGAAGCACCAGGTGCGCGAAGGTGCCGGAGCCGGAGACGGGGAGCCATCCTAATTTGACGGCGAAAAATAAGATCAGCACCGGGCCCAGCGCGAAGTTCGGGAACGACAGGCCAAACAAGCTGACGACGCTTAGGGCGCGGTCGTCCCACTGATTTCGCCTTTGGGCTGAGCGCACGCCGGCGGGGATGGCGAGGATGATGGCTACAAACAGCGCCGCCAGCGTGAGCTGCAAGGTAGCTGGATAGCGTTTGACGATGAGGCTGGTGACTCCTACGTTGAAGCGCAGCGATTTGCCCAGATCTCCGTGGAGTACGCCTTTCCAGTAGTTCAGGTATTGCTGGCCTAACGGGACGTCGAGGCCGTAGGCGTGTCTTGCGGCTTGTATGTCTCCGGCAGCGGCGCCTTCTCCGAGCATTTGCTGGATGGGGTCTCCGGGGACGAAGTGAATCAGCAGGAAGACGGTCGAGACGACCAGCCAGATGACTGGAAGCGTGTAGGCTACACGTTTGAGTATTTGCCCGACCATATTTGCCCGACAATGTCAGGATAGCTATTCTCTCAGTTGTCGTAGCAGGAGCAAAGCGGGTTCGTCCGTGACTGGGGTTTCTGTCTCACTCGAAGCCATCTCACAACGAACGAAGGGATAGACTGCAGCATCCCTCAGGGGCTGAAGCCCGCACAGATTTCAGACGGACGCGGCCTTGAAGGGCCGCTCTTCCACGGTGGTGCGAACGTTGTAGTGCGAAAATTCCTCAGTGGGGTTTGATGGGCAGGGCGCGGCTTTACCCGTGCCCTTTCAAAGCCATTTATGAGGTAGCTTCATATAACGATCGCTAATTCGGGGGCTCCCTTTGAGCGGTACGAATATTTCAGTTGTTATGGCAGCTCTGTTTTCAGTCGCGTTGTTTGCCCAGTCCGTGACGGAGTACACGCCCACGGGTACGATGCGCAACTATTTTGTTGGCGCGTGGAAGCTGGTGTCGACGGAGAACAGATATCCGGACGGACGCGCCGTGCCTTTCGCCGAATTCGGGGCGGATGCTACGGGCTTCCTCATGTATACGGCTTCGGGCCACATGTGTGCGGAGTTGATGAAACCGGGGCGACGCCGGTGGGCTGATGACAGTAGGCCCAGCGCCTCGGAGGCGGCGGATGCCCTCAGCGGTTTTCTTTCATATTGCGGCACATTCGAACTGCGCGAGGGCGAGCACGTCATGGTGCATCGGCCGGAAACGTCTTCAGCTCCGAACTGGGTGGGAACGGTTCAGGAGCGTCCGTATCACCTGGTGAGCGCCGACCGGTTCTTTTTTCGCGGGCAGCTCAAGGAAAGGCAAAAAGACGGGACGGAAATTCCGGTTACGTGGACGATTACGTGGGAGCGGATGAAATAGTGGTTAGTGGTTAGTGGTTAGTAGTTGGTAGAAGTCGTAAATCGTCAATCTCCGGTGGCGCTTTGGACGGAGGTTGCCGGCGGCGCGACCACCTGCAGCGGCTCGATTCTTACCGTCGCGACGCGGTGGCCGTCCATCTTTTCTGCGACAAAACGTCGTCCTTCATATTCGAATGACTCGCCGCCTGTCGGCATTTTCTGCAACCTCGACAGAACGAAGCCGGCCAGGGTCTCGAAGCCCTCGTCTTGCGGGAGCTTCATTTCATACTGCGTTTCGAGGTCGCGGATGTTGACCGATCCGTCTAACACCAGCGGGGCATTCGCGTCGGTGACTTCGGGCTCGGACGAAGCCACGTCGAACTCGTCCTCCAGTTCGCCGACCAATTGCTCCAACACATCTTCAACGCTGATCACTCCTGCGGTCGAGCCGAACTCGTCGACGACAACCGCCAGGTGGCGCTTGCGCTGCTGGAATTCGTTGAGCAAAGCGAGCAGCGACTTGGTTTCCGGAACGACCAGCACATCGTGCATGATCTGGCCGATTTTCATCTGGGCAACGCGTTCGGCCGAAGGAGCGGCCATCTGGCCGAAACGCAGACGCAGGCGCGTCCAGCGCATCAGGTCCTTGGCGTATAGCACGCCGATGATGTGTTCGGGGCCGCGCTGCGGATCGTAGACGGGAACGCGAGAGTGCTGCTCATCGACGACGCGTGACATGGCTTCGTCCAGATTCAGGTCAGAGGGCAAAGAGAAAATCCTGGTGCGCGGCACCATCACTTGGCGGGCAGTGATGTCATCCAGTTCGAGGCCGTTCAGGAGCATCTCTTCGAGTGCGGGCGAGAGCTGCCCCGAATGGTGGGCGGCGGTGATGATGAGCTTGAGTTCGTCGGGTGAGTGGACGGAGCCGTGCCTGATTTCGCGCACACCAAAGACACGCAGGACAAAGCCGGCAGCGCGGCTCATGCCAATCGTTAACGGCCGGGTGACGGTCAGGAAAACGTCCATGGGAGCGGCTACGGCGAGCGCGACTCGTTCGGCGCGTTGCAAGGCCAGAGACTTTGGAACGAGTTCTCCGAGGATGACGTGCAGGCTGGTGATCATCACAAAGGCTACGCCTACGGCGATGGCGTGAGCGTAAATGACGGCGTGGGGGATGCTTCCAATCCAGGACTCGAACAGCCGCGCCAGGACGGGTTCTCCCAGCCAACCGAGGGTCAGACTGGTAACGGTGATGCCAAGCTGCACGCCGTTTACGACCCGGCTGAGTTGCTGGTGGAGTTTGAGGACAGTGCGGGCGCCGACGCGCTGCGCTTCGATCAGTTGCTGGATGCGAGTTTCGCGGACGCTGACCAGCGCGAACTCGGCAGCGGCGAAGAAGGCATTGGCGGCTACCAGGAGCAGGATGACGAACACCCGCAGCAGCACGTATGCAATCATGGAACCCTAATTCTAACATTCCAAAGGGATAGCGACGGTGGTGACTGAGAATGGGTGGCGCGAAGACAGGAGTGAAGACCGCTGCTGTTGTGCCATCTGGTGCGGAACACTCTCGGCGTACAATGGGTATAGAAATCACAAGACTTATCCCACACCAGTCGCTTTCCTTTTCGTGACCTCGCGGTCTAACTAGATGAAATACGACTGGTTTCGTAATCCGGAATTTTTCGGCCTTTTGTTTGCGGCCGTTTTTGCAGGAACTATTCTCTGGTTTCTTCCGTAACAACAGTTGCATGAAGGTTCTGAGATTCAATTTTTCGCAGGAGGCGGTCGTGGAAGGTAACGGCAGCAGCAAGAAAAAAAAGCGCAAACGCGTAATCATCTGGAGTTCGATCGGAGTTGTTCTGCTGCTCCTGATCGTCACCGGAGTGGTGATCGCATCGAGCGGCGGCACGAAAATCGATCCCTCAAAGCTGGCGAAAGTTGAAAAGGGAGACCTCGCGAAAAGCGTGGTCGCGACGGGCAAGATCGAGCCGATTACAAAGGTCGAGGTCAAGTCGAAGGCCAGCGGCATTGTTAAGAAGCTCTATGTCGATTACGGCGACAGGGTGAAGAAGGGACAGGTGCTGGCCGAGCTCGATCGCGATGAAATTCAGGCTCGCGTCGATCAGGCACGGGCGCAGCTAGAAGCTTCGACGGCCAGCCTGAACGGGACGCGTGCTGACCTGATCCGCGCCCGGGTTGATGCCGAAGGTCCGGACGTTCCTTTGCTCAAGCGCGCCTATGATCGCGCGCAAGGGATGGCCAAGGACGGCGTGGTGTCGGCCTCTGCGCTCGACGATGCCGAGAAGAACTACAAGATGGCGTTGAACAAGCAGAACGTTTCCAAAGCGCAGTTGGAAGTTTTGCAGGCCAAGATCGGGCAGGCTCAGGGACAGATGGCGCAGGATCGCGCTAATTTGAAACAGCTTGAAGAGCAACTTGGATATACGACGATTGAGTCTCCGCTGGACGGCATTGTCTTATCGCGTGACGTCGAGATTGGCGACGCGGTGAGTTCGATTCTGGTGCTCGGTTCGACCGCTACTTTGGTGATGACGCTTGGCGATACCAGCGAGGTCTACGTCAAAGGTAAAGTGGACGAGAGCGACATTGGCAAGGTTTATCTGGGCCAGCCTGCGCGAATTAAAGTTGAGTCGTTCAAGGACAAGACTTTTACCGGCAAGGTTACCAAGATTTCTCCGATGGGCGTCGAAAAAGACAACGTCACGACTTTCGAAGTGCGCGTCTCGATCAATAATCCCGAGGGCGTACTGAAGGCGATGATGACCGCCAACGCCGAGATCATTCTGGAAGAGCACAAGGGCGTGCTGCAAATTCCGGAAGGTTCGATTATTTACGACAAAGACAAGAAGGCGTCAGTCGAGGTGCCCGATCCTAAGGCCAAAGAGGGCAAGAAGAAGCTGGCCGTAAACATCGGGATATCGAACGGCGCGAAGACTGAGTTGCTGAGTGGACTAAAGGAAGGCGATCAGGTGGTGCTGCAGTAGCAAGGTCTCAGGTGCCAGGTCTCAGGTCTCAGGAAGATCTTGCACCTACAACCCAATAGCTGATTAGCGGAGGCGAAAATGACTTACCGTTTTCTAGCTCGACATCGGGCAGTTCGAACACTGGCGTTCATTTTGGCGACGTCGCTGGCTGGGTTCGCTTCGGTCATCGGGACGTTCGACCGCTCATTTCAGGTTAACGGGAATGTCGATCTCGAAGTGCTGACGCGTTCCGGCGATATCACTGTGCGCAACGGCGCGGCTGGCACGGTGTCGATTCATGCCAAGATCCAGTCCGGCAACACGTGGTTTGGTGGCGACCACAAGGCCGAGGTTGAGGAACTCCAGAAGAATCCTCCGATTCGGCAGAGCGGCAACAGCATTCGCATCGACTATGTGAACCTGCACAACATTTCCGTCGACTACGATATCGTCGTGCCGGAAAACACTGCGATTCGCGCCCACACTGGCAGCGGAGATCAGACGGTCGAAGGTCTGAAGGGCAACGTCGATCTCGAAAGCGGATCGGGCGATCTGAGACTAGCGCGCCTCACGGGAGACATGCGCTTCCAGACAGGATCGGGAAATGTAAGAGGGCGCGAGCTTGCCGGGCCGGCGAAGATCAAGGCTGGCAGCGGCGACATTGAAATCGAAGAGACCGCGCCGGGCGACGTGGATATCCGCACGGGATCCGGCAACATCACCGCTAAAGGCATCAATGGCGGATTTCACGCCGAGGCCGGCAGCGGCGACATTCACGGCAACGGATCGCCGAAGAATATGTGGAGTGTCCGCACAGGCTCCGGCAACGTGAACCTGAATGTGCCGTCAGACGCGGCGTTCGACGTGGACATCTCGTCCAGTTCAGGGAATGTCACGCTCGGCCACCCGGTCACAACGACGATTCAAGGACGAATCCAGGAGACGCGCAAGAGCGTTGTCGGCAAAGTGCGCGGCGGTGGGCCGGTGGTCTCCGTACACACGGGATCTGGCGACGTCGCCGTGGACTAGGGAAACTCTGTCCCATTCGCCGTCGCCGTGGCTAAAGCCCTCGAAGAATCGCGCGGCAACGCGGCGCTAAAGCGCCGCTCTTCCACGGCACTACACTCTTCCACGGCAAGTCGGGGACAATGCTGGTACAACCGTGGAAGTGCGGCCCTTCAGGGCCGCGTTAGGAAGCAAAAACTCGCGGGCTTCAGCCCCTGAGGGGCGCTCGTAAACTTCGACGGCGCAATCCCAGAATGGTTTGGGTTTCGCTCAATACTGCGTGCTGCATGCTCTCTCTTCTTGACGTTCTCTCACGCCACGCCTGATACTTCGGTTGTTCTTGTAAACCTGCAGGCTGGCCGAGGACTGGATTGTCACGTACCGCGATCATTACCCTCACTACGGATTTCGGACTCAACGATCACTTCGTCGGCGCGGTGAAGGGCGTTATTCTCGATACCGCTCCAGACGCGCAGATTATCGACATCAGCCATGCGGTGCAGCCCTTCGACATTCTCGACGGGGCTCTGACGATTTCGCAGGCCTATTCCTACTTCCCTGCCGGCACCGTCCATATGGTCATCGTCGACCCCGGAGTGGGCACGGCGCGGCGGCCGGTGATTCTGACGGGCGATCGGCACCTGTTTATCGCTCCTGACAACGGCGTGCTTTCGTTGATTTACGACCGCGAAGATCGCCTCTCCGTGCGACACGTCACCGCGGACCACTATTTTCTCGAGCCGCGCAGCAATACTTTCCACGCGCGCGATATTTTCGCTCCGGTCGCGGGATTCCTGGCCAAGGGAGTCGATCCGGAACGTTTTGGCGAAGAGATCAAGGATTATGTCCGCTTCGGAGCACCACGGCCAAAACCTGTCGACGAACGCACGTTGCGCGGGATCGTTTTGAAAGTGGATCGCTTCGGCAATCTCATCACTAACATCACTCCGCAGGATGCTCCACAGCTGTTCGAGGTCAAGCCGCCAGGTTTCAAAATTGCGATCGGAAACAAGTCCCACGCAACTCGCATGTGTACGAATTATGCCGAGGGCGCGCCGGGAGAAGTCTTCGGGATTCTCGGCAGTATGGGTTTTCTGGAAGTGGCGACCAACCGGGGATCAGCGTTTCAAATTCTGGGAGCGGGCAAAGGCAGTGAGGTGAATGTGGTGATGGAGAAAGGCAGCAGCTAGCACTTAGCACTCAGCATTTAGCAAAACCAAACCGGCGCAGCGGCCCTGTGCTAATGGCTAAGTGCTAACTACCCCTTGTCCCCGGATGAACATAGTGATCCATCTCCGCCGTCCATTTGAGAAATCGCCAGAGGCTGGTGCGTTCGATCCACAGGAATTCCCAAAACTCCAGAAATCCTATCTGCGTCATTTTGACGCCGGTGAAAGTCTCGATGCGCCATAGGAGATAGGGGCTGCGCCAGGGCGCAATCCGGTGGCCGCGAGTGGAGTTCCAGAGAAAGCGCAGCATCGGGCGCATGGGTTCAGTATAGGGGAGGTCGGAGGTTCAAGGTCAGATTGCAGAGGTGAACCCTCCCGCATGGAGAAAGTAACCTTTGAAATCTGACCTCTGAAATCTGACCTCTCCTCTCTCTATTTCGTGATTTCTACGCTGGCACGGGTTGTTTCCCACTCCATGCGGAGGGTACACTTGCTGCCGGCCTGGTCGAAGGCGATCAGGAAATTCTCTACCGGACCCGAAGTTTTCGAAACGGTCATGGGAGCGCGCACCAGGTCTTCCTTTTCGCCTGGATAGTCCGTTCCCCATTCGCCGGTCTTCTTGCTGACGACCAGCCACCATGAATCGGCCTTGGGCACGGTGAAAATCGTATAGCTTCCGGCGGGAACGGCCTTGCCGCCCACGGTCAGGTTGGCGTCGGTGACGAAGGTTGTGGCGTCATTCGCTCCGGTACGCCAGATCTGTCCGTAGGGCACGAGCGCTTTGTCGCTCGCCTCACCGAAAATCTTCCGCCCTTTAGCGCGCGGACTGGAATAGTCGATCTTGATGGTCTTGCCATCGGAAAACTTGCAGGTCGCACTGGCAGGCGGACTGGGCCGCTTCGATTTGTCATCGGCCATGTTCATCTGGGCCGAAACGAAAGTTGTCGCCGCGAATGCAGCAAGTAGGATTAAGGCGGATTTCTTCTTCATGGGTTCCCTCCTGGGGATAGCACTTAGCAGTTAGCCGTTAGCATTTGGCCAAAAAAGACATTGGCATGCGCCGTTTGCCAGCCTCGGTCCATTCGCCTGGAGCGGGCGCTGTAATCGCTAACGGCTAAATGCTAAGCGCCAAATGCTGGTTTTCTGACTGCTGAATTATACCCATATCCGCCATTACAATCTGTGGATGGCCGTCTTCAACGAGAAGCAGGAAGAACTTGAACACTTTGAAATGCGGATGGGAATACCGCGCGGACGCCTGGCCGTCACTATGGACCTGGTCACGGACGCGATGGCTCTTGTCGGGCAACACGGAGTCTACTGCCAGAGTCAGCGCTGGCCGGGCAAGCCGGTCATGGACGTGCAACTCATCATGAAGAATCTAAACGACGCCAAAGAATTGATTCAGAGCGTGATGGAAGAACTGAAGCCTAAGGCTAGCGCCTAAGTGTCCCCCAGCGGCTAAAGCCGCGTCTGTAGCGGGCTTTGGCGGCACGGCTGAAGCCGTGCCCTTTCAAAGCGGTTCATGATTCGACTTAATCAGAGGCTCCTAAGGGATGATGGCCGGGCCGGGGCAGACGGTACACGGCCGTCGCTACACTAAAGTTTTTCGCGCAAGCAAATCGCGGCAGCTGCGACCATCCCGTAAAGACTTACAATCGTCAGTATGGAGCGCAAAATCTTCTGGGCTTCGTTCACCGTGCTCGGACTCGTGGCCGACTTTGTCCTGCCGATCTGGTGGGCTCTCGGATCCACGATTCCCATCGCTTATGCCTCGTGGTGGGTGGCTTATCGCAGCGGCTGGTTCGAGTAGGCTCGTTTCAACTTTTAATTTCCAATCCTAATTTCAACTCATAATTTCCAATTCTAATTTCCAACTTTTTGATCGAAGAAGCGCGCTATCATTTCGAGCGCCTCAGTCGTCTCCGGAAAAACAAAGTGGTACCAGAAGGCATGCGGCAGCGCCTCGAAGACGACTAACTGCGCGTCATCGCCGGCGCGCAGCAAAGCCCGATGAAAAATCGAGGTGTCGCTTAAAAGAATATCTCGCGTGCTGGTGACGAGGAGCGTGGGCGGCATGCCGCGCAGATCGGCGAAGAGCGGCGAAAGCACGGGATCCCTGAGATCAGTCTTGCCCACATAAGGATCGCCGGGCGGCTGATTTGGTTCTAGCGGTTCCATGCGTCCGGGAAAGCCGTCAAGAGTAAACAGTTGGCGTGAGTCGCCATTGCGGCTGAGATCGGCGCGGCCTGAGAAAATTCCGAGCGCGGCGGGGAGCGGCAATCCAAGTTGCTTGAGGCGCACCGCAACTTCAGCCGTCAGGATGGCTCCGGCAGACGTGCCGTAGATTCCGATGTTGCGCGGCTTGTAAGTTTTCAACAGTTCTTTGTAGACTCCGACCACATCATCGACCGCGGCGGGAAAAGGATTCTCGGGCGCGAGCCGGTAGTAGACGGAGACAACTTTAATCTTCGCCAGGTTCGCGATCGGGACGCCTTCAATCAATGAGCCGGAGTCGGAATTGAATCCGCCGCCGTGGAGATTGATGAGCACACGGTCGCTCCGCGTAGTTGAGAGAGGCGTGATGATGTCTGTGCGGACTCCGGCCATCGTCGTTTCCTCGACTTTCACCGGATAGAGTTTGAGCGCTTCAGCGGAGTCCTTTTTGCGCCAGATATCGGTGCGGGCGCGGCGTTCGGCGAGTGTCTCGGGCGGTCCGACTTTTTGCTGGTTGAGCGATTCCAACCAGTTCCGCGCTTCAGGACTGATGGTCGTGGGCATGGGAATCACGCGCGTGATATGCGCGGTGCCGTCGGGGTCGAAGGTGGCCGAGTCAGGCTGCGTCGGGTTGGATTGAGCGGGGAGAGTGGAGACGAGCGCGAACACGGCCGTGCTAATGAGGCAAAACAGGCGACCTATCATGCGGATAGTTTTACCAGAGCGGCAATGACGGACGAAAGGGCGGGGGGCCGACTCTGGGAGAGTTAGGCTATATCTACTCCTTCCAGGTACAGTTCGGTGGCTTCTTTGAGATTCGCCACAGCTTCTTCGACGGTTTTGCCTTGGCTCACGGTCCCCACCTCGGGGCACCCAGCCACATAGAGGTCACCCTCTCTGTGCAAGACCGCCGTGAAAGTGCTAGTACGCATTTCGTAGGTGTACCTCAACCAAACTGATGCTGGTACTACGACACAGAGTACTTGCCCGCGTCGATCGTCTTTTGCGCGATCTGTTGGCGTAGAGCGATCGTGTTGAAGGGCTCGTGCTTGGATAGCCGGCGCACGATCGCCAACTGGGTCCGCAGCATGTCGCCTTCGGCCACGTCGGCCATTACTTTCTTTGCGGCCGACTCCACTTTTTCGAACGCCTGCGTCAGATAGACTCGCGTCATTGCGATCGGCAAAGCGGACGCCGCCTCTCCTTTTTGTTCGACCATTTTCTGGGCTCGCAGCACGGCCGATTCCATGGCGTAAATCTCAATCGTCATGTCGGCGATGGCGCCCATGACTTCCTGCTGGTCCTGAATCGCCATCATGTATTTTTGAGTCGCGGAGCCGGCGATGAACAGGCCGAGCTTTTTCGCCTGCGCTACTAATTTGCGTTCTTCCGCCAGCGGGCCTTCGATCTCTTCGCCGGTGGAGGGACCGCTCAACACTTCGTCCATCAGCTTCTTGATCGCGGGCATCAGCGGCAACTGGCCGCTCATGGCACGCTTCAGCAAAAATCCCGTGATGATCAGGCGGTTGATTTCGTTGGTGCCTTCAAAGATACGGTTGATGCGGGCATCGCGGTAGGCGCGCTCCGCCGGATACTCTTCCACAAAGCCGTATCCCGCGTAAATCTGCAGAGTCTCGTCGACCACGTAATCGATCATTTCCGATCCCCAGACTTTGAGGATCGAGCACTCGACGGCGTATTCTTCGATCGCCTTGCGCCGGTCTTTCGCGGCGTCGGGGCTGGCGCTGTCGATTTCCGAGAGCAGCGTATCCATCATGCCCACGGTGCGATAAACCAACGACTCGCCAACGTAGATGAGCGTGGCCATGTTCGCGATCTTCTCGCGGACAAGCCCGAAGTCGCCAATCGTTTTGCCGAACGCCTTGCGCTGCTTGGCGTACGACACCGCGCTCTCAACCGAGACGCGAGCTCCACCGACGCACATGGCTCCAAGTTTGAAGCGGCCGATGTTCAGGATGTTGAAGGCGATGACGTGACCCTTGCCAATTTCGCCAAGCAGGTTCTCGACCGGAACCTTGCAGTCATTCAAAATGATGGGGCAAGTGGAGGAGCCACGAATTCCCATCTTGTGCTCTTCAGCGCCAACGGAGAATCCCGGGAATGTGCGCTCGACCAGAAACGCCGAGAACTTTTCACCGTCGATTTTTGCGAACACGGTGAACAGATCGGCGAAACCGGCGTTTGTGATCCACATCTTTTCGCCATTCAGAATGTAGTGCTTGCCGTCGGGCGAGAGCACGGCGCGGGCGCGGCAATTGAGCGCGTCAGAACCCGACGTCGCTTCCGACAAGGCATACGCGCCCACGGTTTCTCCCGCAGCCAGACGCGGCAGATATTTCTTTTTCTGCTCTTCAGTGCCGAAATAGACGATTGGAAGCAGGCCGATGCCGCTGTGCGCGCCCCACGTGGTTGCAAAACCGGCGTACTTGGCGATGTGGTCGGCGATGATGGCGGCGGTGACTTTGTCCATTTCGAGGCCGCCGTAGGCTTCGGGAATTTCGACGCCGCTCAGCCCGAGGTCGCCGGCCTTTTTCAGCAGATCGCGCGATACCTGGTAATCCTTGTGCTCGATCTTTTCCGATTGCGGAAGAATCTCATTGACGGCGAATTCTTCCGTGGTCTGGCCGATCATCTGCTGCTGGTCAGAGAAGTCTTCCGGCGTAAATACATCCGCGGTCTGCCGCTCTTCGAGCAGAAAGCTGCCGCCGAGAATCTTGGTTTTGGGGGCTACGGTGGTGGTGGCCATTTTTACCTCGGATTTCAGGATGCCGATTCTGGTGCGTATGAAGACAAAATTGAATAAAGAAATTGCGACTGACCTATTTTAACGTGAGATTCCGGCCGCCCCAGTACTTGCGCGGTTGCGCTTCACAAAACCGACGAGACTTCGCCTAGGGAGTATCGAATAGCAGGCGGTTGTTTAGCAGACCATCGTTCAAGGCGTAGGAACCGAACGCACCGCGAGACCGCCGCAGGCACTGCTCATATTGATTTCTCAACAACTGATAGCGCAGGCTCTCGCCGGGATCAATTTGCCCTTGCATGTTCAGCCGCTCTTCGGCCAATCGCCGCGCCAGTTCACTGCAGTCGCCAAACTGATATTGGTAACACGAGGAGCCGTTCCAGTATTGCCCGACACCGCAGGTGTAGGTCCTCGGGGCAATGCAAGATCCTCCGCTATTGCGCGATTTCCCTGGCGGGCAAAACCCGCACGGTTCTTTTCGGCAGTGCAGTGTGGATATGAGCGCGGTACCCCGCACCGGGGCTGGCTTTCTGAAAGGATGCCAGAACGAGCGGCCGCTCTCTTTCTCGGGAGACGGCTTGAAGGACGACGGCCTAGACGAGGATGGCAATGCGTGCGGCGACGGAACTCCGCTGCCACCGTGCGAAGTGGACGAACCCATTCTCGCCGATCCCATCGATGAAGATCCGCTGGAACCACCGGAGGAACCGCTGTGTGAAGCGCCGCCCGCGCTCACGCCACCCGAACTGGTAGATCCTCCCGCTGAATGCTGTGAGAGCAGAGCGACTGAAATTACGAGGACCGCTGCGAAGAGGAAACCGGAGAGCCGCATGAAGCACCTCCCAAAACCGACTGAGGCAGTCGGATGCAATTCCTGATGTACCGGACAATTACCGGGTACGTACCGACTACTTTGTACGCTACTTACCGCCCTTAGCTTACCGCACAATCTGGTCAACAAACCTACTTATTAAGTAAAGATTGAGTAAAAATCAGTTCAGATTCTCGAAGATCCCGGCCGCGCCCATGCCTCCACCGACGCACATCGTGACCAGGCCGTAGCGAGCTTTACGCCTTTTCAGCTCGCGAATCACGCTGGCGGTGAGCTTGGCGCCAGTGCAACCCAGCGGATGCCCCAGAGCAATGGCACCGCCGTTAGGATTGACGCGCTCCAGATCCAGTCCCGCTTCTTTAATCACCGCCAGTGCCTGCGCCGCGAAAGCTTCGTTTAATTCGATGACATCGATGTCGGAGAGCTTCAATCCGGCCAGTTTCAAAGCCTTTGGAATGGCAAACACGGGGCCTAAGCCCATCTCTTCGGGCTTATATCCGGCGGTGGCAAATGAGACGTAGCGAGCCAGGGGAACGATGCCCAAGGCTTTCGCTCGTTCCGCTGACATCACGACGCTGGCCGCCGCGCCATCCGACATCTGCGAAGAATTTCCGGCTGTGGTCACACCTTTGACGTGGAACGCGGCTTTGAGCGCGGCCAGCGCCTCCAGAGAAGTATCGGCACGCGGACCCTCGTCCGCTTTAAACGATATTTCCTGCTTCTTTGGCTTCGATCCGTTGGGCGTCGTGAAGGTCACCGGCACCGCGACGGTCTCCTCGTCGAACTTCCCTGCTGCGAGCGCGGCCAGCGCCTTCTGATGGCTGCGCAACGAAAATTCGTCGCAAGTCTCACGCGTGATGCCGATTCGCTTGGCGAGACGCTCGGCGGTGAGGCCCATCGACAGATAAGAGTCGGGATAATGATCGACCAGCCAGGGATTCGGCGAAATCTTATTGCCGCCCATAGGGATCATCGACATCGACTCCGTGCCACCCGCAACCATCACTTCCGCTCCGCCGCTCATGATGCGCTCAGCGGCCATGGCAATCGCCTGGAGTCCAGAGGAGCAGAAGCGATTGATGGTCACCGCGGAAACCTCCACCGGCAGACCGGCGCGCAGCGAAGCGATGCGGGCGACGTTCATCCCCTGCTCGGCTTCGGGCATGGCACAGCCGAGGATTACGTCTTCAATTTCCTTGGGATCGAGGTGCGGAACACGATCGAGAGCGCCCCTGATGGCGACGGCGGCGAGTTCATCGGGCCGGGTGGAGCGCAGAGTGCCTTTGAAGGCGCGACCAACGGGCGTGCGGACGGAAGAGACGATGACGACTTCACGCATACCTCAATTTTACTCGCCCGAATCCCGCTGTACCACCCCGAGTGACCGTGGATTCGAGACGAAACGTTTTCGTTCCTGCTCTCACTATCAGTGTGAAAGTCTCCACGTTCCTTCCCCTTCACTTCCGCCGTGGGCGAGACCGGCAAACAAGGAAAAGGAGCCAATATGGCATCGAGACCGTTTGAAGAAAAACAATTCGGAGCACGAGAAAAAGAACTCAAGGAAGTTCTGAAGAGCGAGAAGGGCGAGAAAAACGAGACCGCGGAAAAGCCGGAGAAGGACCGCAAAGACCAGAAAGACAGCCCGGACGATAAGCGGTATAAGGACGCCAAGGACCAGAAGGACTCTCCAGACAACAAGCAGAAGCAAGAGAAGGAAAAACACGAGAAAGAACAGAAACCAGAGAAAGAACATAAGGCGGAGAAAGTCGAACACAAGGATTACCTCGAAAAGGAACGGCTGCGCGATAAGGTGCAGAAAGACTACGAGGTTCAACAGTTCGCCCAGGGCCCCGCGCCAGCGGCTGGAGCCGCCATGCAGGCTGACATTACGGCTCAGAAGCTGCCACACAAAGAAGCGAAGGTCGAGAAGTTTGAAATCAAGGAAGCCAAGCACGAAATCAAAGAGATCAAGATCGAAAAGCTCGAACACAAAGAACAAAAGATCGAGAAAATCGAGTTCAAAGATCACAAAATCGAGTTCAAGGAATTCAAGAACGAGAAGCTCGAATTCGAATACCTTCCTGGAAGTACGGACCCGGGCGGTCCAGTCGAGCGGCGTCTAGCCGCTCTTGAAGCGGCGGTGACGCAGTTGCTGCACTTCATCCCCGAAAATCTGCGGCCCGATCTGACTCAGGGTGCTCTGAAGCAGGAAGCGGACGCAGAGAAACAGGGCGCGGCAAAGCCGGCTGAGCCCAAGGTTGAACCTCACCAAAAGGGCAAGAGCTAATCCAGAAAAGGGGCGGGCCTCAGCCTGCCCTTTTTCATTTGGAGCAAACGCTTATGTGGCTCGTCTTGTGTTCTTCCTCTGATCCTTCAGGCTTGTGGGTCTATGAAGGGCTGCGGCAGATGGGTATCGCTCCCGTGGAGCTGGTGCTCGCGGAATGGCTCGCCTATGGCAGCCAATGGGAGCACCGCCTGGACACTAACGGCACGCATCTGAAAATCACTTTGCAGGACGGTCGCGTCCTGTGCAGTTCGCGGATTCGCGGCGCAATCAATCGCTTGATGGCGCCCTCTCCTGGGATCGCTGAACGGGCCGCGGCTTCGGACAAGGAGTACGCTCAGGCAGAACTGCAAGCTTTCTACTTAAGCTGGTTGCATGGATTGCCTGGCGTTGTCATCAATCGGCCGTCGGCAATCGGTCTGTGCGGATCGTGGCTTCATCCTTCCGAGTGGGTGCTCCGCGCCGATCGCGCCGGATTGCCAACGCCAGTGTTTCGGCAAAGTGGGCATGATTCGCCCGAGAAGGGTTACCGCTCGCTGGCTCCTGACGGCGCAGCGATTCTGCGGCTGATTACATTTGGCGGCGAAGTCTTCGGCGGACAAGTGCCTGAGACTACTTCGCGCGCCTGCGTGAGACTTGCGCGCGAGGCCAAGACGGAAATGCTTGGTGTGGAACTGTATCTCGCGGGTAACGGCGAATGGACGTTCGCCAACGCGACGCCGTGTCCCGACCTTTCGGCAGGCGGCAAACCTCTGCTCGAGAGTTTGGCCCACATTTTAACCGCTGGAGGACGCCCGTGATCCTTGTCTGTGGAATTCCCTCGGAGACACCTTTGCGGATGGTGATTTCTCGCCTGGAAGAAATGGGGGCGCCATTCGTCGTGTTCAATCAACGCCACTTCGCGAACTGCGAGATGCGGTTCGAAGTGAATGGGCAAGAAGTCAGCGGAGAACTGCGCATCGGAGAGCGCGCCTACAATTTGCAGGAGTTCGTCGGCGTTTACCCGAGGATGATGGATGATCGTTCCCTACCCGAACTCTCGAACGAGCCGCCGGATTCGAACCTGCGGAACTACTGCCGTTCCTTGCACGAAACATTGACGCGATGGATGGAAATCGCGCCAGCACGAGTGATCAACCGTTGCGCGCCCATGGCCAGTAACTCGTCGAAGCCCTATCAGTCGCAATTGATTCGCGAACATGGATTCCTGATCCCCGAAATTTTGATTACTACCAATCCGGAGTTGGTCCGCGGATTTCGCGCCCGGCATGGGCGCGTGATCTACAAATCAATCAGCGCGGTGCGCTCGATTGTCCAGGAACTGACGGATGAAGATGAGGAGAGACTTGACCGGATTCGCTGGTGCCCGACCCAGTTTCAGCAGTTTGTGGAAGGAACAAACCTGCGAGTTCATACCATTGGCAACGAGGTCTTTGCCACGGCCGTGCGCAGCGAGGCCACGGACTATCGCTACGCCGCTCGCCAATCGGGGGAACCGGCCGAGTTACGCGAGGTGACACTCTCCGACGAACTCACCGAACAATGCCTGCGACTCGCGCACGCGCTGGGACTCGAGTTTGCCGGGATCGACTTGAAAGTGACACCCGACAACGAGGTTTATTGTTTTGAAGTCAACCCGTGTCCTGGCTACAGCTACTACGAGGCCAACACGGGCCAGGAGATATCGGCGGCGGTCGCGCGAGCGTTGGTGTCGGGGACGGGCAGCAAGAAGGAAGAAGTTGGTGCGCTCGCCCATGCCTGAGGAAGGAGGTGGGATTCGTTTTGTGAGTTACACCCTTGAGTTCGTCTCAGACCGTAATGTATTCGGTCATCGCGCTGGGTGCGGGAATGGGATCGCCGTGCTCTCGCATGCCTTCCAAGTGAAACTCAACCGCCTCGCGGATGAGGTCCTTCACTTCATCCAGTGTTTTGCCCGCAGCGCCAAGACCAGGCAGGTCGGGAGCGTATGCGCCCCACCCCGTGTTCGATTTTTCGTAGACGATCAGATATTTCATTTCAGTCCTGCCTGCTTGAGGATATTGTTCAATGTTCCGGGCGGAATGTCCACTGACGGATGACCAGCAACGGTAACGGTTCCCGGCTTCGCGGGATGATGAAATTGACGGTGACTGCCCTTGGTTCGAGCGATACGCCAGCCATCTTGCTCAAGGCGTTTGATGACATCGCGAACTTTCATGCCGACCCTTCGCCCACGATCCTACGGATTTCCCTTTTTCAACTGCTGCTTCCACCCCAGCACCCTCGCCTTGTTGCCTTCCGCTTCGGCCTCCGGAACCATTCCTTTTTTCTGGTAAAGGATTGAAAGGCTCGTGTGCGCCAGGATGTCGTCGGGATCAATTTCTGAAATTTGCGTTGCCGTCGCGATGGCTTCGTCGAAGCGATTCAGATCCTGGAGAGCCCGGGTTAGTCCGTGGAGGGCGTCGGTGAATTTTGGATCCGCCGCGACTGCCTGCCGGTACTCTTCGACGGCCTGCTCGTGGTGGCCTTCGAGAACGAGATCCAAGGCGGCGTAGTAGTGATGCTCGGCCAAGTGGCGGACTTCTTCAGGCCGAATCTCCGGGCTGGCTGGGTCGTTCTCGTTGTCGTTGGCGATGTCGTCAGACGTTTCGTCGGGCATGGGCGTGGCTTAGGTGATTCTAGCAAGGCGAGTGGCTGGACTGAACGCGGTTGATGCCGCGGCACTTCTCAGTGTCACGTCGCAGTGACACTTCGCTGCGACACTCGCTCGGCATCGTCTTCGACGCGCGGGAGGCTACGGGGTCCGCTTGAGGATGAGACTCAAGGGTGCGGCGCCTTGCTTCCAGGTGCCAGTGATCTGAGTATGATCGTCATCCATGGTGCCGTCGTAAAGAGCGGGAATGCTGCTGCTTTCGAAGTGCAAGGCGCGCGCCTTATAAGTGATGGCGGTAATCTGGATGCCCGAAGTCTCCTGGTCAGGGTAGTCGATGGTGCCGCTAAGACTGTCATCCTGCGCGGCAGAAATGTGTACCACGATGCGCTTCTTGGGCTGGGCGCCGGGGTCGAGCGTCCCTTCCCAATCTCCAACGATGCCCGCTCTATCTTGCGCTTTGACAAATACGGGTGCGAGCGCTAAAGAAAACAGCAGGGCGAGCAAAAGGGTCATGACCACGGACGAAAGGCGAAAGGCTGATGCTCTCTGCTGTTTTATGGTCGGTCTCATATTCGCTCTCCTGAGTTATCGGGCATTCGCGTTGCCCTCACTTCGGCTGCGGTCAGCGACCTGATGGCTCTGGCTTCCAGCGCAGTATCGGCTTGCGGGCTGCGGCGGTTTCGTCCAGACGTTGGATGCGAGTGTTGTGTGGAGCGTCTAGCACGTACTGCGGATCTTCTTCTGCCTCGGCCGCGATCGACTTCATGGCTTCGATGAAGAGATCGAGTTCTTCGAGCGGCTCGCTTTCGGTGGGCTCGATCATCAGCGCTCCGGGGACGATCAGCGGAAACGCGGTCGTATAGGGATGGAATCCGTAATCGATCAGGCGTTTCGCGAGATCCATAGTCTTAACGCCTTTTTTCGCCTGCAGCTTGTCGCTGAAAACGACTTCGTGCATCGAGGGCGTGTCGTAGGGGAGATCGAAGGTGCCTTCCAGTTCCTTGCGGATGTAGTTGGCGTTGAGGACGGCGTCTTCGGTGGTCTGGCGCAGGCCATCGGGGCCGTTGGCAAAGATGTAGGCCAGCGCGCGGATGAACATTCCAAAGTTGCCGTAGAAAGCGCGCACGCGGCCCACTGACTCCGGACGGTTGTATTCGAAGCCGAGCGTTCCATCGGGCTTGGTGATGACGACCGGCGTCGGCAGGAACGGAGCGAGAATTTTTTTCACCGCTACCGGGCCGGAGCCGGGACCGCCTCCGCCATGGGGCGTGGAAAATGTTTTGTGCAGATTCAGGTGCATGACATCGACGCCGAAATCTCCGGGCCGCGTTTTGCCGACGAGCGCGTTCATGTTGGCGCCGTCCATGTAGAGCAGACCGCCCTTGTCGTGCATGAGGTCGGCAATCTTATGGATCTCCTGCTCGAAAACGCCGAGCGTATTGGGATTGGTGACCATGAGCGCGGCGACATCTTCGTTCATCTGCGCGGCCAGAGCCGCGACGTCGACCATGCCGCGATCGTTCGACTTCAGATTTTCCACGGCGTAGCCGACGGTCGCGGCGGTCGCGGGATTGGTGCCGTGGGCCGAATCTGGAATCAGAATTTTCTTGCGCGCATTTCCTTTTGACTCGTGATAGGCGCGGACCATCAGCAATCCAGTGAGTTCGCCTTGCGCGCCGGCCGCGGGCTGCAGCGTGATCGCGTCCATGCCGGTGATTTCGAGGAGGCAGTCGCTGAGCGTCTGCATGATGCGCAGGGCGCCCTGCGAAACCTTCTCGGCTTGATAAGGATGTCCGTTCGCGAGTCCTTCGACGCGGGCAACAAATTCGTTGACGCGCGGGTTGTATTTCATCGTGCACGAGCCCAGCGGATACATGCCGAGATCGATGGCATAGTTCCACGTCGACAGGCGCGTAAAGTGGCGGATGATTTCGATCTCGCTCACTTCCGGCATGTTGCCCAGATCTTTTCTTTCTTGTTTGCCGAGCATCTTCGCGGTATCGACTTCCGGGACATCGAGCGGCGGCAACTTCCACGCGGCTTTGCCGGGAGACGATTTCTCGAAGATCAGGCCTTCGTTCTGGTTGATGTGACGCGTCGCTTTGCGAGTTACATGCTTCATAGGCTGTTTATCGTCTAATTTAAAGATCTCTTGTCATTCCTGACGAAGAGCGCCACATCCCGGTTCCCTCACAAGACGGGCACACGCCCGTTCCCGAGCAATTCCGACACTTCGGATCATCCTCATTGAGGTGCGTGTTCGTTCCCGTTCCGAAGCACTGATTGCACTTTCCGTTTCCACGGCACTCCGAACACCGATTAGAACCTGGCATAGGGCTTTGGCGTCGATCGGATCTGCTTCATCGCGTCACCTCCTCGGGTTCGGCATCCTTGCTTAAGACGGAGCGCTCACTTTCGGCGACCAGCCCGACCGCGGTATCGATCATCGACCGCGTCGTCAGTTCAGTGCAGCACCAGAGAGCGGCGTTGCCGAGTTCGGGAAAGAACTTTTTCAGCGGAAGTCCGCCGACGATTTTGTGTCCCAGAAGGCGCGAGTTGATCGCGTAGGGATCTTCACTCGTCTCGACGACGAATTCGTTGAATCGCGGAGCGCCGCCGAAGAGCACCTTCGCGTGTTTGCTGAATTGGTCGGCAGCGTAAGCGGTTTTCGCCATGTTCTGCTTGGCCAGTTCTCGCAATCCGATTTTGCCGTAGACGGTCATGAAGATATTGACCATCAGCGCGACCAGGGCCTGGTTGGTGCAGATATTCGAGGTCGCCTTTTCGCGGCGGATGTGCTGCTCGCGAGTGGCCAGCGTCAAGACGAATCCGCGCTTGCCGTTCTTGTCGACCGTCTGGCCGGCGAGACGGCCCGGCATTTGCCGCACAAATTTGTCTTTCGTCGCGAGGACGCCGCAGTAGGGACCGCCGAATCCAACCGGCACTCCAAACGACTGCGCTTCCATGGCCACGATGTCGGCGGCGCGTGGAGGCTCCACGATTCCGAGCGATGCGGCTTCGGCGATCGAGACGATCAGCAGCGTTCCCCGCTTGTGGGCGATTTCGGCGATGCCTTCGATGTCTTCAATAGTGCCAAAGAAATTCGGCGACTGAATCAGGACGCACGCGGTTTGATCGTCGACGGCTTTCTCGAGTTCCTTGAGATCGACCTGGCCTGAACTCGTGAAGCCGACCGTCTTCTGCGCAATCTCCTGATGGGTCGCGTAGGTCGTGAGCACCTCACGATATTCAGGATGCACGTTGCGCGCGATGACTGCCGACTGCCGGCCGGTGACGCGGACGGCCATCATCACGGCTTCGGCAGCTCCCGTAGAGCCGTCATACATTGACGCGTTGGCCAGGTCCATGCCGGTGAGTTCCGAGATCATGGTCTGGAATTCGAAGATGGCCTGGAGCGTGCCCTGCGCAAACTCAGCCTGATAGGGCGTGTAAGACGTGAGGAATTCGCCGCGCTGCACCAGAGCATCGATCACGACCGGACGGTAGTGAGCGTAGGCTCCGGCTCCAAGAAAACTGGTGTAGCCTTCGCCGTTTTCTTTGGCACGCTGTTTGAACCAGTCGACAATTTCAGATTCCGCCATCTGCCGGGGGATCTTGAGGTCGCGGGTGAGGCGATATTCGGCGGGAATGGGCGAAAAAAGATCGTCGACGGAGCGGATTCCGATCGCCTTGAGCATGGCGGCGCGGTCGGCGGGAGATTTAGGTAGATAGCGCATAGGGCTTTCTTTTGATGTAATCCGCAGGTGAAACGATTGCAGAGGTTAGAGGTCAGATTGCAGAAGTTAAATCCTCAGCCTTTCAGCAGCCATCGAGAGGGCTAAGGTTTTAACCTCTGCAATCTGACCTCTAACCTCTGCCCTCGTCTTCAGTGTCCAGCCTCTTCGCTGACAAATTTTTCGTAATCGGCGGCCGAGAGCAGCGCATTCAGCTCCGCCGGATCTTTGATCTTGATCTTGACCATCCAGGCGGCGTGCGCATCTTTGTTGACCTGCTCTGGAGCGGTGGACAAAGCGTCGTTCGTGGCGGTGACGGTTCCAGAGACTGGAGCAAACAGATCGGACACAGCTTTCACCGATTCGACGGTGCCGAAAGTTTTGCCTGAAGTGATCTCGGCGCCCACCTTGGGCAATTCAACGAAGACGATGTCACCAAGCGAATCCTGCGCATGAGAGGTGATGCCGATGGTGCCGTCTGGCGTGATCCATTCGTGTTCCTTTGTGTATTTGCGGTCGGTCGGGTAGGGCATCTGGCTTCTGGCTCCTGCTTTAGCTGCTAGCTGCTAGCTTTTTTTGGACGCTTGTAAAACGGCGTCCGGATTACCTGGGCCTTAACGCCCTGGCCTCGAATTTCTACCTTCACTGTGGTTCCAATCGCAGCGTGCGCGGGCGGAACGTAGGCTAAGGCAATATTCTTTTTCAGAAACGGTGCGGGCGAACCGCTGGTGACGTAGCCGATCTCGCGGCCATTTTCGTCTTGCACTTTGTAGCCATCGCGGGCGATGCCACGATCGACCATTTCGAGGCCGACCAGCGTCCTCGTCAGGCCTTTGGCTTTCGCCGTTTCTAATGCCGCGCGGCCGATGAAATCCGGCTTCTCCATTTTGATGAAGCGATCGAGGCCGGCTTCCCACACGTTGATGGTGTCGGAGATCTCGTGTCCGTAGAGGGGCAGCTTGCCTTCGAGGCGGAGCGTGTTGCGCGCGCCCAGGCCACAGGGCACGGCGCCAAATTCTTTCCCGGCTTCTAGAATCGCGTACCAGACGCGGGCGCTCGTCGCTTCGTCCGAAGGAATGTAGATTTCGAAACCGTCTTCGGCGGTGTAACCGGTGCGGCCGAGCAAAATATTTTTCAATCCGCAGAGTGAGCCGCGCGTGACCCAGTAGAACTTGACGGCGCCGAGATCGGCGTCGGTCAGCTTCTGGAGAAGATCGACACCCTTCGGACCCTGAATCGCGATCTGCGTGAATTCGTCGGAGAGGTGCTCGACCGCGCAGTCGAATTGAAGCGTGTTGTCGCGCACCCAGTTGAAATCTTTTTCGCGGGTGCCGGCGTTGACCACGAGGAGATATTCGTCTTCGCTAAGACGGTGGACGATCACGTCATCGACGAACGTACCTTCGGGATAGAGCAGCGCGGAATATTGCGCCTGTCCGATGGCGAGGCGCGAGGCATCGTTCATCGAAATGTGCTGGACAGCAGCGAGGGCTTCGCGCCCGGCGAGGCGGATGTCTCCCATATGGCTAACGTCGAAAATGCCGACGCCGTTGCGCACGGCCATGTGCTCGTTGACGATGCCGCATCCGATCGATGCCGGGTATTCGACGGGCATATCCCAGCCGCTGAATTCGACCATCTTCGCGCCCATTTGGCGATGGACAGCATTCAGCGCGGTCTTGCGGACATTTCCCGGAACCATAGGCGGCGCGGCTTCAGCAACGGACAAATGTGACCTCGATCGGACTTCTTTCGGACAAACGATAATTCAGACAAACAATGTCTCGGACAGTGGCTGGGCTGCCGGAATCACTAAGTTAACATCCAAGCAGGAAGAGCGGCAAATTGCCGGCGGCGACCGATTCGGACTGTTGAAAGAGATCGCCGGCCACTCTCAGCCATCGTTTGCGAGGTGTTTCCTTGGGAATCACGGCGATCCATCATGTACAACTGGCGATGCCTCCCGGAGGCGAGGATCAGGCGCGCGGTTTTTACGAAGGCGTCCTTGGTATCCCTGAGGTCCAGAAACCACCAAATCTTGCTCAGCGCGGCGGTTGCTGGTTTGAGCGGGGGGCGCTGCGGATCCATCTCGGAGTGGAATCGGATTTTCGATCCGCCCGAAAAGCGCATCCTGCGTTGATAGTCGAGGATCTCGCCACTCTCAAGGCCGCGATTGAGGCCGCTGGCTACGGCCTCAAGAGCGATGAACCGCTCGCGGGCTACGACCGAATCTATGTGGACGATCCTTTCGGAAATCGGATCGAACTGATGGAGCCGCTATAAGACGGAGCCGCCCAGACTGACGGTGCGCCCGGGACAATCTCGGACGCGGGCGATTCGTCTCCTGAGTACTTCCGTTACGTTTCTTCGGGGGCCCGGTCCGCGCTAGATTTGAAGGCATGTCGGCCAAGCCAGGTACCAGCAAGATCTGCTGCGCTCAATGCGAGAGTCCTGAAGACTCTTGTGGATGCGAGAAATTTTGCGTTTATTGCCAGTCGCAGCTCGACGTTTGCCTCTGCACGGACGGGCTCTACTACTGCGAAGCTTGCCGCAAGGCTTGCGACTACAAACCCGCTAACTAGGCACGGTCATATGTCGTCACCGGTCGGGTTTGTGGTAAGGGTTTACCTTGGCGACTCCAGCAAGGAACTCCTTCTCAACGAATGACGTCATCGGTGATGAATATCGCATTACCACATGGCAATTCCCGTCTTTCGACCCTTCTATTAGCCACTCCGTGCCGTCGAGGGTTATCACGTTTGGGGGATTCTCAACACGCGTGGGAAGGGTCCAAAATCCAATATCCGCGAGCGCCCGAAACAACTTCCACTTTTCCGCTTCCGTCAGTTTCCGAACGCTTTTCTTCGGTTTGCCCCACTCGTACCCTGCCGCGCCGCGCCAAATGTAGGTTAGGAGATCAGCTGTGCCATCTGAGTTGACGTCGATACGAAGGAAAACTGGCTGATAGAAAGTGGGGGCCCAGAGAAATCGATACGACTCGTGATCCAAAGCTCGCTCCGAGCACAGCAGCGGTTGTCCGATTTCTGTAAGACTCCGTGAGTATGTATTTGGATCGAAAGAGTCGTAGGCGCGAAAGTCCGACGACTTTAATAGCGGCTGTTGCAGCTTTATCTGTACCTCTGTTGTTTTTCCCTCGGTGACAGTGATTCCAGAGACTGTCTCGTCTTTGAATCCAGAACTCCTCGCGCTGACTTGATACATACCCGGCGGAACGCCTTGAAACGAAACAATACCATTCGGAGACGGAAGGCCGAGTAGACTGGGCAAGCCAACGACGTGAACCTCAGCCGCTGGAATCAAAGCGCCAGTGACGTCGATCACGGTAACTCGTATAGAAGCTGGTTGTTGTCCTCGACAGAGTATTGAAAGGGCAAGTAACCCCAAGAGCGCGATGCGAGAGCTATGAAAAATACGCAATTGGACACCTCCGCGCCAGAATCTTGTGGGCCCTAAATCACGACCGCTTCCCGATACTCCCCATACACTCTCCGCATCGCGTCGCTGATTTCGCCGACCGTCGCATTGGCTTCGACCGCGGCCAATATTCTCGGCATTAGATTTTCTCCTGAGCGTGCAGTGTCTTCGACCGCGCCGATCGCGGCTCGCCAGGTTTCAGGATTGCGTTTTGCGCGGAGGGCTCGCAGGCGTTCGACTTGCTTCGGTTCGAGCGCTGGGTCGATTCTTTGAATCGGCACTGCTTTTTCTTCCTCGACCTGAAATTTGTTGACGCCAACGACGATGGCTTCATGCCGATCGACGGCCTGCTGATATTCGTAGGCCGCGTTTTGAATTTCCTGCTGGACGTATCCGCGTTCGATGGCTTTGAGCATTCCGCCCATGGCTTCGATTTTCTCGAGGTAAGCGTCGGCACTCTTCTCGATTTCATTGGTCAGGGCTTCGATGTAATACGACCCGGCCAGCGGATCGACAGTCTGCGGCGCTCCTGATTCAAAGGCGATTACTTGCTGCGTGCGAAGAGCGATTCGCGCGGATGCTTCGGTCGGCAACGCCAGGGCTTCGTCGAAGGAATTTGTATGCAGAGACTGCGTCCCGCCCAGAACGGCTGCCATGGCTTGAATCGCCGTGCGCACGATGTTGTTTTCCGGCTGCTGCGCAGTCAGCGTCGAGCCGGCGGTTTGGGCGTGAAAGCGGAGCATCCACGATTTTGGATTCCTGGCTTTGAAGCGCGAGCGCATGATCTTCGCCCACATGCGGCGCGCGGCGCGGAACTTCGCGACTTCTTCCAGAAAATTGTTGTGCGCGTTGAAAAAGAACGACAGGCGGGGCGCGAACTTGTCGACGTCTAATCCCGCGCGGATCGCCGCTTCCACATAGGCGACACCGTTGCCGAGCGTGAATGCCACTTCCTGCACGGCGGTCGATCCGGCCTCGCGCATGTGATAGCCGGAGATCGAAATCGTGTTCCAGTCGGGCACATTTTCGTTCGTCCAGGCAAACAGGTCGGTGATAATCCGCATCGCCTGCTGTGGCGGATAGATGTAGGTTCCGCGCGCGATGTATTCCTTGAGTACGTCATTTTGCACGGTGCCCGAGAGCTTGCGAATGTCCGCGCCCTGCCTGCGGGCAACGGCGACGTATAACGCCAGCAGGATCGATGCCGTGGCATTGATGGTCATCGAGGTGGAAATCTTCGTCAGGTCGATGCCGTCGAAGAGGCGCTGCATGTCTTCGATGGAATCGATGGCCACGCCGACTTTGCCGACTTCGCCCACGGCCAGCGGATGGTCCGAATCGAGGCCAATCTGCGTTGGCAGGTCGAAGGCTACCGAGAGCCCCGTGGTTCCGTTCGCCAGCAGGTATTTGTAGCGTTTGTTCGATTCCTCGGCGTCGCCCATGCCGGCGTATTGGCGCATGGTCCAGAGGCGTCCGCGATACATCGTGGCTTGCACGCCTCGGGTGTAGGGGAATTCTCCGGGATAGCCGACGTCGCGGTCGTAATCCCAGGTTTTGAGATCGTCGGGCGTGTATAGAGGTTGGAAGGGGATATGGGATGAGGTCTGTTGCGGATCGACTTCCGGCTTCGGGGTCGCGGGTTTATCGACGGTCTTTGCTAGGTCGGTCATCGCTGTGGGCAGCGCACTCTCACGCTTTTCTCTTTCGCCGCACCCGCCAGAATGAGCTTAGTCCAAACCAGGCAAATGACGCCGTGAAGCAGATCGCGAGCAGCAATCGGCCGGGGCCTGCGGCATGAGCTTGATATTTTGCATAGGCGCGAAATCCGGCCAGCCCGCCGACAACGGCGATTGCCAGGAATGTGAAGCCTGTCACTTCCAGCCAAAGCTGGTGCAACACGTTGCCGAATGATTGGGAGGTGGCGCGAACGGCAGCTACGACGGCACGGCCGGTCCGGTTGCGCTCGATGACCGCAATGGCGGAGCGACAGAAGAGACGGATTTTCCTGACCGTTTGGCCGTCGATCATTTTTGTTTACCGCCCTTGCTGACCGCCCTGTTTATGACTGGTTTACCGCCCGTCTTCACCACTTGTCGCGACTCCGGGCCTCGGTCGATTTTAGCAGCGACCCGGCGTACAATGACGATGGGATTCATCACCGCAGTCGGTGATGTCTGCCGTCAGCGGCGTCCGATTTCCGGGGGGATTCGTGGATCAGCAACTGAAGCAGCTTATGAAGGAACTCGGCGAGGCGATCAACGAGTCGCTGTCGGATTCAGAATCGATCGCCGAAGTCGTGGCGCGCATTAAAGAGGGCGGCTACGACATTTTCCTGGTCCTTGAAGCCACCATCGGCGTCAGCAAACAGGGCGAACACGCCACCGACAAGACTTCCCTTGTCTCGACTCTCAGTACAAATTCTGAGCTTAAGATCAGCGATCAGGATTTGAAGTTTCTGAAGTCGCTGCGGATTAAGCTGGATGAGGATGAGGAAGAGTAGGCTCGGGCAAGGGCTTCAGCTCACTCGTTTATAGACTCGGAACACCTTCTCGAACAAGTTGAAGAGCATCTCGTTGGCTCTCCTTGCACCGACCGTCCATCGGAGAATCAGAAAACCGGCACCTGCGCAAATGGCAGCCACCCAGACTGAGAAATATAACCGCCCCAGGACGAGCCAGTATTTTTCGAAGTCGATTCCATATTTCGTTGAAGCGAACTCCTTCAGGAATATCAGCCCAACAATCAGCGCTGTGACGACAAGACCCGCGCCCAGCAGTTTCAATCGATCCCAACGCGGTCGTAAGTCGGCCGCCTTGATCATCGCAATGATGTAGTGATCTTGCTTGCTGAGAAGGCCGATAGCACCGTGCCACTCGCCGTATTCTCCGTTTTTCTTCGCGTGCTGATAGGCATTTGCAATCAGGCCCACTATTTTCGTTTCATATTCGTCCTGATCGCAGGTGCGATCAAACTCGTCGGAAACCGCGCTCATGTCGGGAAGAGTCCAGCCGGATTCGGAGAAGTAGAGCATCTTGCGCTCTACTTCCGACAGTGGGACATTCTCGCGCTCTGCCTCTTTGGCAATCTCGGAGGCCAGGAATTCTTTGGCTTCGCGCGCGCTTCTGAAGTGCTTCATATCGATGGGGATTTTACTATCGGGCCAGGTTAGAAGCCCCTTCGGCTCTGCATTCCTACTTCGACTCCTTCGCATGCCAGGGTGCGCTCACCGTAAATATTCGTTCATTGCCACGCACCATCAGCATCCACTCCAACAACCTTCCGCGCTGATTGTGGAGGAAGTATTCATACCAGCGGTCTTCGACTAATTCTGGGATGACTACGATGATTCGGCGGTCGGGGTGTTTTTCCGACAGATTGAGGACAAATTGAATGATGGGAATGATGATGAAGCGATAGGGTGAGGGCAACAGATGGAGTGCGGGCGCCCGTTTTCCCGCGGCGCGGAAGGGTTCGGCTACGTAGCGCTCCCAGTCCTCGTGCAGCAGTTCCGAGTGCTCGCTTGGGTCGACGTGCACAGCGACCACTTCATCGGAAAGGCGGGCTGCGAATTCGATGCCCTGGCGAACGATGACATTCCAGTGGTCGACGGGAACGACGGCGATGGGTTCCTGGGTCAGGACCTGCACCTGTACCGGTTCCCTGGTCGAGATCATGAGCTTCACGGCGTGGTAGTGGCGGCGGACGGAGATAAAAAAGAAGATCGTCAGCGGGATAAAGAGCAGCGTGATCCACGCGCCTTCAAGGAATTTCGCTACCAGCACGACGAGCGTGGTTACGCCGGTGACAAACGATCCTAGCCCATTGATAAAGGCATATTTGCGCCAATGGGGACAGCGATTCTTCCACCAGTGCATTACCATGCCGGCCTGCGATAGCGTGAAGGCGAGAAACGCGCCGACGGCATAGAGCGGGATGAGGCGGTCGGTGACGCCGCCGAAAAGAATCAGCAGGGCGGCGCATAGGACCGCTAGCACCACGATGCCGTAGGTGTAGACCAGGCGGCGGCCGCGGTATCCGAAGACATGTGGCAAGTAATTGTTTTGCGCGATGGCACGGCAGAGGCGCGGGAAATCGGCGAAGGCAGTATTTGCGGAGAGCGAGAGCACGAAAAGAATCGAAGCGATGGTTACGTAATAGAAAACGCCTTTGCCGAAGACGGCGGCGATCAACATCGAGAGCAGGCTCTGGTAGCCGGGTTGGCCGGGGTCGGTGGCGGCGATGCCGTAGACTTTTACCAAATAAGAGATTCCCGCCAGCATCACAGCCAGCAGAAAAATAATCACGGTCAGCGTGCGCTGCGCGTTCTTGACTGTCGGCTCGCGAAAAGCTTTCACGCCGTTACTGACGGCCTCGACTCCGGTGAGCGCCGTGCAACCGCTGGCGAAAACTTTCAGCAATAGCCAATAGCTGACGGCGGCGGTGATGGGAGGAGGAGGCGGAAGCGGAGTGACTGGTGTGGGATGGCCTCCGCTTAGGACTACGCGAACAATGCCGGCGCCGATGGTGATCAGCAGCGTGCCGAGAAAAAGATACGTAGGGACGGCAAAGACCAGACCGGCTTCGCGCACTCCGCGAAGATTGAGGATGGCGATGACGATCAGAATGCCGACGCACAGCGAAACCGTGTGCGGCAACAAAGATGGGACGGCCGATACCAGCGCTCCGACTCCGGCGGAAATGCCGACGGCAGCAGTCAGGATGTAATCGGCGAGAAGTGCCGAAGCCGCCAGCAGGCTCGCTCCTGCGCCGAGGTTAAAACGCGCGACGGTGTAAGAGCCGCCGCCCGAAGGATAGGCAGCGATGGTCTGGCGGTAGGAAAAATAGACGATCACCAGCAGCGTAATAATCGCTGCGCTAATCGGGATGATGTAGTGAACGCCCAGAAGTCCGAGTGGTATCAAAAGGCTGAGGGCGGCCTCTGGGCCGTAGGCAGCGGAACTGAGAGCGTCGAGGCCAAAGATCGGAATTCCCTGCGTGGGCCCAATCTGCTCGCCGCGCTCTTCGCTGGTCTTGATCGGCTTGCCGACGACGAGGTCAAGAATATTCATGAGTGCGTCGTTTCCATTGGTTGCTTGGATTGAGTGCTTGGGACTGATTCCTTAAAATGGTTGCTTAAGGTTCCCCGAATATCCCTAAGTGCTTGAAAGGGGCGATTATACGTCAACGATATTTCAGGAGCAGCCGCGCAAAATCTGCAGATTTCTCAGAAATTTTTCCCTCTCCTAAATAGGAAAAACATTGCAGGTGGGCTCCGGCGGTCTGTTAATATCTATTTTTCCCTGTCTAAGTAGCCCCTTAGCAGCATCTTAGGGTTGGACAGTTCCCGCCGAAAATGGCCTTCGGCGTGCACTTCCAAGAACGAAGTGTCGTCCTCTGGCTTGCCCCCGTGGTCCCTAATGGCTGGTTCGAGGATTAACCACTTTATTTTCTGCGCCGAGCGCTAAGCAGGCAGCTACATGAGGTGCCCAAGATGGATTCCTTCGAACCGCCAATGACCTTAGGCATTCTTCCCGAGTCTGGCACGCGCTGGCAGAGGTTTGTCCTCAGCTATGGCGTGCAGTCGCTCGTGGTTGCGTTCCTTGTGATCACGGCCATCATCTATCCCGATGTTCTGACTTTGCCGGAGCACGACTACCATTTTGTCCGTCTCGTGGATACGCCCCCTCCGGTGCCACAAACTCCGGCGCCGGTGAAACACTTTGCTGTGCAGCCTCCAAAGATCGAGGCGAAGGTTGTGGAGCCGGTAATGCCGCGTCCCGAAGCGATGCGCGTCCCGCAAGAGCTGGTGCATAAGAAGCCGCCGGTACCTGAAGAACAAGCGCCCAAGGTCACGCTGGCCGCAAAGACAGAAGCTCTTCCCGACGTGAAGGCGGTCATTCCGCGTCCGCCGGTGAAAACGAACGTGTTCTCCGCTGGAAGCTCGGCTACTCCGACCATGGCCGCTGCGCCTTCGAAAGTGCAGACTGGCGGATTTGGCGACCCAAACGGCGTTCCCAATCGGGAGACGAATGGCCGCCCAATAACGATTGCGCAAGCTGGCTCGTTTGACATGCCCAACGGCCCCGGATATGGCAACGGTACGGGCGGGGCACATGGCGCCCGAGGCGTCGTGGCGAGCACAGGATTCGGGAATGGCGTTGCCACTGGCAATAGTTCCGGCATTTCCGGGTCGCGGGCCGTGGTCCACCAGGGCGGGTTTGGAGACGCCGACTTCACAACCGGTTCCCAACCCAAGGCTAAGTCCGTCGAACAGGTAGCCAAGACGCTACCTGCGGAAATCACATTCAAGCCCCGTCCGGTTTACACTGATGAGGGGCGTAAGCTTAAAATCGAAGGCGAGGTGCTGCTCGATGTTGTGTTTTCGGCAAACGGGCAGATACACGTTGTGAAAGTCGTACACGGCCTTGGTCACGGGTTGGATGAATCGGCAGAGCGCGCGGCAGAGAAAATTCAGTTCAAGCCCGCGCTGCGAGATGGTCAACCTGCCGATTTTGAGGCGGTGTTGCACATTGTGTTTGAACTTGCATCGTAACTCGGGTTGGATTCACCGAGTCGAGATTCGCGAAGTAAGGTTGAATGTTGCAATTGATGAAATGAAACAAACAAAAATGTCTCCTTCCCCACTCGCAGTAATTGCTCTTTCCTTAGTCTGCTGTGCAACTTCGGCTTTCAGCCAGACTACACCCGCTCCAGTAGCTCAAACTCCAACCGAGCAGACCGCGCCCTCGACGACCACCCCGGTGCAAGCAGCGCCTACGCAGGTCGCGCCTGCTCAGGCAGCGCCCGCATCGACTGCACCCGCTGACAGCACGCCGGTGCAGACAGTTCCGCCTCAAACCGCTCCCGCGGCTGCGCCAGCGCCAACCACGGAACAACCGCAGCTATCAAATCGCACGCCCGCCGTGGAGCGTGCCAGCGCGGTTGCCGCTAGTTTCGACCAGGTAATCGATCGAGCCATTGAGAAAGAACACCTCTTCATGGCGCAGATGAAGCAGTTGCATCCACTCGTGGAAACGTATCTTCAGAACCTGAAGCAAGATAAAGACATCGACGCTCCCGTGCCTGCCAGCGATGTTTACTTTTTGGGCCGGCTGGATATGAGTGATGGCACTGGCGATCGTGCTTTCAAAGCACACAATTCGGCCGGGTTTGGCAAGCAACTCGTCAACGTCGTGAAGGACAAATTTTCGGTCATGTTCCTGCCGCTGGGGTTCGCACAGATGGTTGTGTTGGATCAGGACTTCCAACGCAGAAATTACGACTTCACATTTGTGCGCCGCGAATTTCTAGGCGAAGTACGCTGCATCGTTCTGGACGTTGCCCCCAAGAAAGACGCGCCCAAGGGCAGCTTCCTGGGCCGCATCTGGGTTGAAGATCAGGACTTCAACATCGTCCGTTTCAACGGCACTTATTTCCCCCATCCACGCAACAGCTATTACCTGCACTTTGACAGCTGGCGTCAGAACATGCGTCCGGGTGTCTGGCTGCCGTCTCTGATCTATTCCGAGGAGTCAGACCTGAAGTCCCGTCTCGGTCAGACGCTGCACTACAAGGCGCAGACTCGGCTTTGGGGATATAACCTGAAAGATCTTCGCCGCAACTCTGAATTCACGGAGATCACCATCGACGCTCCGCAGTCGGTGCAGGATCAGAGCCAGAAGGCACAGGACGCTTCGCCGATCGAAGCCCAGCGCCAGTGGGAACGCCAAGCTGAACTCAACGTAATCGATCGGTTGCAGCAGATTGGATTGCTCGCTCCCGAAGGCGAAATCGACAAGGTGCTACAGACCGTCGTCAACAACATGATGGTCACCAATAACATCGACGTTCAGCCGGAAGTCCATTGCCGGGTTCTGATGACGACTCCGCTCGAATCATTCACCATTGGCCATACGATCGTGGTGAGCCGCGGCATGATCGATGTGCTGCCGGACGAATCGTCGCTGGCCATGATCCTCACACACGAACTGGCGCACATCGTTCTCGGACATCATCTCAACACCAAACTTGCCTTCAACGACCGCATGTTCTTTCCCGACGAGCGCACTTTCGAGCGTATGGATTTCGCTCGCGATCGCAAGGAAGAGGAAGATGCGGACAAGAAGGCGGTCGAGATGCTCAACAATTCGCCTTATAAGGACAAGCTTGGCAACGCCGGGTTGTTCCTGAAAGCTGTGCAGGCACGCGCGCCAGAATTGAAGAATCTGATCCGCGCACACCTGGGCGACAGTCTGCTGAACGGGGACGCGACCAAGATGTCGACTCTGATGACCAACTCGCCGAACTTCGATCCGAAAAAAGCGGATCAGGTAGCGGCCCTGCCGCTGGGCGGTCGAGTCAAGATTGATCCTTGGACAAATCAACTCGAACTCGTCAAGACGAAACCGGTGACGATCACGGCTGCATCCGAGAAGATGCCGTTTGAGGTGACGCCGTTCTTCCCGTTCCTCACGAGGATCGGTAGCGGAGCCACTCTGGACAAAGCTCCACCCGTGCCGGAGAAGACTGCGGCCGCCCCCACAGGACAGTAGGCAGACCCCAGAAGATTCCGTGGGAGTCTGATCTCTGCTGAGGTTCCGTCATCACTTGGTCGACGAGACTTACCCGCCAAAGCGGCAACACGCACGCGCACAGAAGATTGATTTTAGAGTGGGGATGAAACCGGGGGAGCCCCTTGCCAGACGCAACGGGCTCGGGCTTGCATTCTAGTTGGCCATCTGACTACCGACTTGCGAAAACACGTTGTTGGCGTTGCCACCGATCAGGCGCACGGTACCGATTACGATCACCAGAATCACGGCAAGCATCACCGCGTATTCTGCGACGTCCTGACCACTGTCCTCAGACCAGAGTTGACACAATCGCTTAATCACATTTGCCCCCATTCGACGGCGCGCATCTTGGCAGTGTCACTCCCAAGACAGTCGTCCACCGCCGTATAGTGTTAAGGTATCGTAACGTACAACCCTGGCTAAATGGCCCACCAGTGACCTAAGATGGCACTATAGTGCCAGAACTAGGTCTTTCGCCCTAGACGAGTCTTAAAGTATTGATTCAAGGTACCTTAAACGATTGTTCGGAGCGGAAGTCCCTGGTTCACCGCGAAAAGGGCCAGTTCCAGACGGGTGGAGACACCCAGTTTGTCGAAAATATTGCTGAGATGATGCTTCACGGTGTCTTCGCTGATCTTGAAATATTCGGCGATTTCACGGTTGGCATAGCCAGCCACGACCGCGGAAACAATTTCTAATTCTCGCGGCGTCAGGCCGAATTTCTTCTGCTTCGTTTCTTCATTCGTACTCTGCATCAGGTTGCGCAGGTACTGTACGAGATTGGAAACGCTGTCGCGTCCTACCCAGTATTCTCCGGCCATCACTGCGTGAATGCTCTTGAGCAACAGCTGCGTAGCCGAATCCTTCAGAACGACGCCACGCGCTCCGAGTTGCAGCGCCTCGACCACCTGTTTTTTCTCTACGGCTGCTGTGAGCAGGATGATGCGAACCGTTCCGGCCGCGCCCGAACTTGTATTGAGGTCACGCAGCGCATCGAGACCAGTGTGGTGTGGCATCGCGAGATCGAGCAGAAGAATGTCGGGCTTGATCTCCGTCGCCAGTTTTACCGCCTCGCGCCCATCGCAGGCCTCGCCGACAACTTTCATATCGCCTTCGGACTCCAGCAATCGCCGCAGCCCGTCGCGAAAAATCGGGTGGTCGTCGGCGATCACAATCCGTATGGGAGTAGTGCGTTTTTCCATCATTCGTACCCTATCAATCTGGCCAGTCGAGAAATTTATAATTCGTGATTTTGTAATTCTAAAACGGGCGTTTTGTCGTTACTAACTACCCACAAGAGATTACGCCAGGTCCGTCTTTCTTGCAGGAGGAATACGTACTTCCAGGCGCGCACCATGTCCGGGAGACGATTCGATCGCCAGTTCGCCAGCCAGCAGCCGCACGCGTTCGCGGATCACGGCCGGCCCTTTCCCGGTTGTCTCCAGTTCCGCGTCCGACAATCTTCCGGTGAAAGGAAATCCCTTGCCATCGTCCTCGACCGTCAATTGTAGATTACCCGCCCGCTGCGCGAGCCGCACCAGCACGTGATGCGCTCCACTGTGTTTGCGCACGTTGACCAGACTCTCCTGGACGATACGCGCGAGTTCGCGACATCCTTTTTGGGCCAGATCGACCCGCTCCAGTTCGCTGACGAACTCCGCCGCAATTCCAGTCTCGCGCCGGAAGCGCTCCACCGTGTCTGAGATGAAACCCAAGAGACGGTCAGCGTTCACCTCGAACGACTTCATCGCCTGCATCAGTTCGCGGAGCTTGAGCACTTCTTCGCGAAGCAGTTTCTGAATCCGGCCGAGTTCGGCGTTGACCACCGGAGCTTGCGTTCCCGACTGACGCCGCAGCACGTCGAGTTGCATCTCGACCGCGATCAGCGATTGAATCGCTCCGTCATGCAGTTCGCGGGCGAATCGTCCGCGCTCGAGCGCCCCCGCTCGTTCCCGCAAACGCCGCATCAGGTAGACGTTGTAAATCGCCGGACCAACCTGCTGTGCAAACTCCTGGAGAAACCGCAACTCCTCTTCTGGCTCACCCATCATGGTGGGATCGAACAGGAACACCCGACCCGACCATTCACTCCCGAACATCACCGCGACCGAAACAACCGCGTCGAACTTTTCGGTTCGGGCCAGAGCCTCCAGAAAGCCTGTATCCTCGTCGCGCAGCCGAGTTCCGTCGCCATCGAGCAAGACGGTGCGAAAACCCTTCCCGGCACGGGCGGCGTAAAACGCGTCGGCTGCCGATTCGAAGAGATACACTTTTTCGTGTTCAGGCGCAGCCTCGCGCCAGTGAAGAGCCTCGCTGCCGTTGCTCTCTGTTGCGCGCTTTACTTCCGCGAGAAAGACGCGATAGCTGTGCCGTTCCTGCGAAGCACTCAGCACGCGCGCTGCGCCGTAGATGCTGATCACCTCTCCAAGTATCTGCTGCATCGTTCCGGTTAATCCCGCTTCGACTCGCGTCGAACTGAGAACACGCGTGATCACCGCCCGCTCGGCGCGCACTTTCTTTTGCGTCTCTGACATGTAGCCGAGCAGAAACCCAAGCACGACCAGATAGACCGAACTCATGAACAGTTGCTGTGGATCCAGTTCTCGCACGCTGACGCCGAGCCGAGGCAGATGGACCAGATGCAACCAGCGGTCGACGACCGGCTCCATACCCGCGCGCACCGCATAGGCCTCGAGTTCGAGCAGTCCTACCGCGGTTACGGCTGTGCCCACGGTCTCCCAGAGCCCCCAGCGATAGGCCGCAGCTGCCATCACGAAAACGAAGAACAAAAAGAAAGGACCATGCTGCGCGGTGGCGAACATCGAAATCAGCACCGGCCACAGAATGTCGATGGAGTGCACGACCAGCCGAAACGCCCGGGTCGAGCGCGGGCGGAAGCGGACCAGCAACATCACGACCACTCCGTGGGCCAGATAAATCGTGAGGAGCCAGTACAGCCAGCGCGAATACACCATCCCGCGGATTGGCTCCATCCAGAGCGCGAGTTCCGCCGCGATCGTGAGCGCCACCCTTGCGGTCGCCAGCCAGCGTTCGGTACGCCGGATTTCGCCCGCACTGAGGGGCGCTCGGAAACGCCACAGATCGCGATATCGAGGGATCATCATCGAAGGGATCTTTAGAACACGAGGCTTTCCGACGTAAAGACGGCTCTCGGAATGTTACTGCTAAAGCTTAAAGATAAAGTTAAGGTCCCAATTCTAAAGGCAATCCCTGGCAAACTCCACGGGGTTGTTTTTTCGGCCCGTTCCGCGGACGAGCGAAAGCTCGACCCCGGGCCTGATTTGCGGCGAGCTTCGCCCGGCCGGAACTTACTCTGGTAATCCCCGCGACCGACCATCGCACTCTAGAATGGATACTGGAATCGTTTGTCTTGACCATTGCCACCAAAATCTCGCTCTCTTGTCTGGTTGGGTTAGTAATCGCCCAGACGGCGGCATCTTTGCTCATGCCGAGGGGCGCAGCCGTAATCATTACCAGCGACATCATTCAGGGCGTGCTTCTGCTTGTGGGGACCGTGGCCTACTTGCTCAACACGTCACCCTCGCGCTGCGCCTCGCTCCACATACGCCTGTTTTGGATCCTGATGAGCGTCGGCATGATTTTCTGGCTCATGAATCAGGCAAGCTGGAACTATTTCGAAGTCATTAAGCGCAAGGAAGTGCCCGACCTGTTCCTGGGCGACATCGTTCTGTTTATGCACCTGGTGCCGATGATCGCCGCGCTGGCCGTGCTTCCCCATCTTCGCGAAGACGACCGCAACGAACGCATACGGATGCTCGACTTCGCGCTTCTGCTCACCTGGTGGGTTTTTGTCTACGTCTACACCGTGATTCCATGGCAGATGGTGCAGATCGATGAAGTGGCTTACAACGCGAATTTCAACCTTACTTACCTGACCGAAAAACTTGCGTTTCTCATTGCCCTCGCCGTCCTGGCCTACACGACGAGGGGAGGCTGGCGACAGCTTTATGGACATCTGCTAGGCGCCAGTGCCCTCTACGCATCCAGTTCGTACGTAGTCAACTGGGCCATGGATCACAAGTCGTATTACAGCGGCAGCATCTACGACATCACGCTGACCATCTCCGTTGGCTGGATGGCCGCCGTTCCCTTGCTCGCGCGGCAACTTGACCTCTCCGATTCCAGGCCGCCGCGACCTCTGCTCGGTATCTGGATTACACGCCTCAGCATGCTCGCCCTGTTCAGCCTGCTCTGGGCCGCGTTGCGTGCCGAATTGGATCCGGCGCTATTGCCGCCGGTCAAAGCCTTCCGCGTCAATGTGAGCCTGCTGACGATGGTGGTGATGGGGGTCGTGGTCTTCTGGCGCCAGCGTTTGCTGCGCGATGAACTCTCGCTGTTTCTCGAACGATCGCGACGTTCTTTCGACGATCTCAAGGAATTGCAGGCCAAGCTGATTCAGTCGGAGAAACTGGCCTCGCTCGGGCAGTTGGTGGGCGGAGCTGCTCACGAGATCAACAATCCGCTTACGGCGATGCTGGGTTATTCGGACTTGCTAAGTGCTTCGGACTTGCCGCCAGCGGAACAGTTCCAGGCGGCACAAATCGGCGAGCAAGTACGACGGACTACGACTCTGGTGTCGAGTCTGCTAACGTTTGCGCGCCAGGCTCCCGCCAAGCTCGCCCCCATCGACATCAACTCCGTGTTGCAAACGGCGGTGCGATTGATTGCGCCTCAGCTTGAGGCCGCCGGTAATTCGGTACGACTTGAACTTGCGCCGTCAGTTCCTCCTGTACTCGCGGACTCTAACCAGATTCTCCACGTCTGCATGCACCTCGCGGGGCAGATCAGCGCTCATCTCGCGAATGAAACCAATGCGACACTGTTGGTGCAGACGCAGAGCGAAGGTAAGTTCGTGCTGATCGATTTTTCGTCGTACGACCCTGATGCGGGCGACCCCAATACGCACGACTCCGACGCGCAAGGGGCTTCCAGGCACCCGCTCACGTCTCTGCTGGTGCTCAACTCAGAAGCTGGGAACAAGCCTTCCACGCTCTCACTGAACGCCTGCTGCCGCATCGTTGAAGAACACGGCGGGCGAATCCTGCAACCTTCGGCTCCCGGAAACATGGCTTTTCGCGTTGAACTGTGCGTGGCGGCCAATGGAGCCGGACGCTCTTCGTTGGACGGCTCGATACGGGCCGCGGCGCGGGGATTCTCCTAGCCCTGTCGTTTGGGACAGGTACTAGAACTGCATCACAGACACGCCAGGAATTCGCCGAAAGTGGCGGAGATTGCCGGTCGCAACGGTATAGCCGAGTTCCAAAGCCGTTACTCCAATCAGCAGATCGGCAAGTGGAAGCCGAACTCCCTTAGCTTGGTTCTCGCCATCGATCTGGCCGACACGAAGGGCGACTGGCACCGTGACCGGGTGGATGGGCAATGCCCTGAGGAGTTCTCGGATGAACGCCAAGCGCGTCGCTTTACGCTCTGCGGTGTCAGCGCGGGCTGCACCGTGGGCTAGTTCGATCAGCGTGACGACGGAGATAGCTATGTCGGTATTTCCGGCCGTCTGGGCGATCGCTGTGAGCATTTGCCGGGCGTTCTGCCCCTGCCGCTCGGCTCTGATCAGCACGCTGGAATCGAGAATCAATCCCATGAGGGCGGTTCAAGCGGCTCGCGGTGGCTCTCGACAGCTACCTCGACGTCCTTGGCGAAGTCTGCATCTATAATCGCTGCCGAGTTCTCAGGAAGTAGCGCAATGCACTCCGAGATCGTGCGACGCGGCGGGGCCGGTGCATGGATCACTGCGACAGCGAGTTTGCCGCTCTCGATCACGACTTCCGCCCCCTCACGCACCCGCGCGAGCACGCCCGCGAAGTTGCTGGCAGCTTCCGCTTCCGAGATGCGGATGACACGATCAGACATGACATGATTATAGCGTTATTCCTCGGCGCCACGATCTCCCTGCTTTCCTTCACGTAAGGACACGACAAACTTTATCGCTCCCTCTCCAAACTGGCCGGCGCGCCCTGCTTGACCGTTCCCACAAAAACAAATTTCTACCGATGACGAGATTTGTCTCTTTTTTGCGCTGTAAGAGATAGAGGGCTTAGCTCGTTTTGGTGACCGTTCCGGTGAGTGAAAGACCGGTCGAGCCCGACGCGATGCTGAAGCCTCGATCCCCAGACTTCATTGCGGGGTGCCTCATAAAAGGAGAAATGGCCATGCTTAACAAGACTTTGTGGTTCAGTTTGATTTTAGGTCTCACTTCCGCGGCGCTGGCGCACGTAGCGGCGCAGCCTGAGGCGCGGACGATGACGGTAGAGGCAGAATCCCCCCATGCGACGCAAACCTGCCAGGTCACCTACTCCAGTGGAACCTTCTACACGTCGACGCAGTTCTGCGTTACCGTGAACGGCAACATTCCCCAGTTCAAAGTAAGAGGAGGCCAATTGTTTCCGCCGGCGGGAAATGCCGCGGACCTGGAAGGCTATGGATTCTGCGACGTCACCGGAGGCTTCAGCTATATGGACTATGCAGCCTACGACAACGATACGTGGAATCCCTCGACACTAAAACAGATCGGCAATACGGTCACGGTAACCCGGACCACCGCCGACGGAAACTGGCAACTGACGCAGACGATCGTGAACCAACCGGCCAGCGCGGCTAGTGTGGGCGGGGTGAAAATCACCATGAAGCTCAAAAACCTTTCGAGTACGGCCCGCGCCGTGAACCTGGTGCGGTTTGCCACTCCCGATGTCGGCGGCTTGAAAAACCTCTATAACACGTCGCAATACTCCGCGAGCGGACTGTTCGAATACGGCATAGGACTGACGCTCACCGTCAACAGCTTCCTCCCAAGTTTCGGACAGGAAGCCTATGTGCAAAATATCCAGTCCGGACCCGATCCATGCAACCCGCTTGAATTCTGGGAAATGACGCTACCCTACAACGGTTTTGGATCAATCGCAGTCCTGTGGGATCAGGCAGGTACGGCAAAAGTCGCTCCGAAGGGCACGGTAACAGTGGTCAGTACCTATCGAGGGTTCTGATTGGGCTGTTCGGTATTGGGTGGGTGGGCCACGTCCCCACACCTCAACCATAAATAACTGGAGGTGCGCCAGTTCTCACGCTTTTTGAGAAGTGGCCGCGCCGGCTCTGGTTCGCGTCAACTTTCAGAAGTGGCCGTTGGAGATCAATGCGCGTCTGGCGGAGCCTTCGCTGACAGCATCCGGACGCAGCACCCCCGTCATTCGCACCGTACGCGAATAAGTGGGCACCCTCCGGATTCACCTGGGCTAACCCGCAACGTCCAGGTTCATGGTCGCTGGTAACTTTGGCGGCGTCCCCGGTCGAGGTAAGTTTTAGGCGAGCGACTTTACTTTCGAGGTCAACCCTAATGGCTTGCCGGACTTCCAACAGACTCATGTTCACCCCACGTCACTCTCACTGCATTTCCATATGTCTGTTGTTGATGCTCGCAACCTGCGGGTTAGTAAGTGCTGAAGTGCCGAAACCTAAGACTTCGGAATGTGCACTCACCGGGGATGACGCGGGTTCAAGCTTCGATGCCAGCGTCGATATACACGCCTTGTCTAATTACAGCAAAGCCATCTATGCGTTATTCCAGGCCCGACAATTTGGACAACTGGACTGCATTGCGGATTCCGCCCGTATGGGTAAAGAAACTTTCGCCGGCGGGATGTGGAAGATCCATGCCATCTATGCGGGCCTTGGGACCCCTCCGCTGCATCCGACCGAACAGGACTGGCTCGCGCATATCGCATTACTCCAGCGATGGGTAGCTGCGCGACCAGAGTCGATCACGGCACGGATTGCCTTGGCCACAACTTATGCGAACTATGGCGCGGACGCGCGCGGCAAAGGCATGGCGGACACGGTGAGCGAAAGTGGATGGAAGCTTCTCGCGGAACGCAGTGCCAAAGCCAGGCAGATCCTTGAAAAAGCGTCGACTCTCCGGGCGAAGGATCCGGAGTGGTATGTCGCAATGCAACAGGTCGCCCTGCTCCAGCAGTGGGAGCCGGCTGAAAAGCAAGCCCTGCTCGAACAAGCCTCAAAGTTTGAGCCCACTTACTATTACTACTATCGTATGTATGGCTTCTCGATCCTGCCGAAGTGGGGCGGAGAAGACGGCGAGGTTGCCGATTTCCTGCAAAAGACCGCTGACAAAATTGGAGGCGACGCGGGCGACGAAGTGTATTTTCGCGTTGCAGGTTACTTATTCTGTGGCTGCGCCAGTGATCTCGAACTGAAGTTATCCTGGCCCAGAATCCAGAAGGGGTTCGATGCGGTGGAGAAACAATACGGGCCTGCGCCGGCGAATTTGAATCAGCTGGCGCATATGGCAGTCACCTTTAACGATCCCGTGGTTGCTGGAAAGGCGTTTGCTCGGATCGGGGACCAATGGGATAAAGAGACTTGGGAAACGTCAGAAAACTACGAATCCTACAAGGAATGGGCCAAGCAGGCGGGGCTGATCGTGGCGAAGAAACAGGTGGTGGAAGACTCTGCAGAGGCAAACGTGCGCACTGCCGAAGGGCGACGCTACAACGCTGCGTTCGATGAGGTGATCCACACTTGGGTGCGGCAGTGCATGGAGGAGATCGGCGGTGCCGATCCTGGAAAGTTTGAACTCCTGATTAAGGTCGGCAAGGATGGCACGATCGCTGAGATGAATGGCTCTCCAGCCAGTTCCTTCCCCTTTACCAATTGCCTGGGTAGCAAGATGAACAATTTTCGGGCCAGCGAGAAAGTAGTTTTTCCGCCGCCTCCGCAGCCGGATTACTGGGTTTTATACCATCTCAAAACCGAGAACTCACCGTCAGCGGCGCTGAAGTAGATCCGGCCTATTTCGGCTCGGCCGCGGCCTGATGATGAACAAGAGAATGCAATGAAGTACATTTTCTGGATTGCGCTGGTCGCGGCGGTGGTCGGAATGGCCGGGCAAATTGCTTTGGCTGAATATACCAGCACGCTGTTTCAAGATGATCTACACGAGATTACTGCGCAACCAGGCACCCACATCGGCTTGGCGCCGGTTACCTCCACGAACGAAGAACTTCGCGAAGAACTTCGCGGGAAAATAGTTCACGCAGCGGATGGACATGGAATTCGGCTCGACCCTAAGGAATTGGCGGTGCGGACGAGCGGACCGATGGGCCATCGGAATATGTCCATCGCGGTCGACTATACGATGCCAGTGAATCTACTCGTGGGCTCGTTCAATTTGCATTTCTCGGCTACGAGCAGTGGCGTTACATACTAGTTATCGAAGTTCGGTTCGGGGCGGGCTGCTTCTCCGAACCCAAAGCCATCCTAAACGGCGGTGCGCCATCTCTCGCGCGGCAGCACCCACGCATTCGCAACGTACGCAAATAAGTGGGGCACCCTCAGAATTTACCTGGGCCACCCCGGCATTCGCGGCGGGTGACGAGGCCGCTGTCGTTATCAGCGCGCCGTTGTGGGGCTTTTACGCTTTGATCTGCGATAAACTGACGCTGGGAGCACAGGCTACGGCGATGATAGAAATTTGGCAGAGATTCAAAGAACGTAATAAACGGATATTGGCGGAGGTGATCCAGATCCAGGCGGACCTCGCCAGAGAAGCTCCGAGGCGCTCCCCGCAAATCCTCGGCCACCAGAGGGTTACCAACAAGACGGTCTATTTCTTTTGGGCGCTGATTGTGTCGTGCTCGATCTTCGGCTGGTGGCTTCTCAGGTCCGGCCGCTGAGCCGCAAAACGGAAACCGCAAAACCATTGCCAAGCACCACAATCGGGGCCAATGATGGGGCCAATGATTATGAGATATCTAGTGCGTTTGTGGGTCCTCGCTTTGCCACTAGTGGCTTTCGCCGGCTTCAGCGTCGCGTTCGGTTCAGCAGTGCATCGGCGGGATGCGGTAAAGGATGTGTCGGGCGAACGGAGTCCAGTCCACATCTCCGGGCACATAGCATTCAGTGATGATGCCGGGCGGATCACTCGCTACTCCTATAAAGTAGCAGCCACAGCAACAAATGTGTCTGGGAAAACAATACTGTTGCTGTGCGTTCGGTTCCGCGTCAACGACGGTAGCGCACCGGGGCTCGATTATGCTTATCGCAAAGACTATTTCTTCTCTCAAAAGACTCTTGAACCCGACTCCTCGGAGGACGTGCTAAGCGCTCCCTCCAGTGTCAGTGCACCAATGATCAATGGTGTGCCTATCGTGAACGGCCGGTCTACGTCTAAGCCGATAGCAACCGCAGAAGTCGAATTCGTCCAGTTTAGCGACGGTTCTACTTGGGGTGATCAAGACGCCGCGCGAAGCGCCCTTGAGATTCGCGCGTCGACCATGCAAGAGCTTAGGACATTGGAGAGCACGTACACGCAAGAAGGGGAGGGAGCATTCCTTCTCGAACTCTCGAAACAGGAACTTCTGCCGGGCATAAATTCGATAGAGAATATCTGCAAAGATCGTAATGATGAATACGCGACGTGCGCGCTGGACATGATCCGCAAGATGATCGCAACCGCACAGACTCGCCATAGTTGAACGGGACCATACTGCTCGCTTGTTTCCGCACAAAGCCAAGTTCGATTTGTGCGAAAGATAGGGGAAGAGGTCGGTGTCGTGCATCCGCGAGCCCCACGTCTTTCAAGACGGGGCCGGAACAATTTCTACGGTTCGTTTCAACTGTCCACATGCGGCGAAAATGTCGCGGCCTCTTGGGCGTCTTACGAAAACCGGGATATCCGCTGCCTTCAGGATGCGTTGGAAAGCCGCTACCCGCTCCGGTTCCGGCGTGCGGTAGGGCAATTCGGTTCCCGGGTTCAGCGCGATCAGGTTCACCTTTGCGCGCATGCCCCTCACCAATTCCACAACCTCGCGAGCGTGTTCCGGAGCATCGTTTACTCCCGCGAGGAGGACGTATTCAAACGTGAGCCGCTCGCGCGGACGCAGCGGAAATTCACGCGCCGCGCTCATCAGCTCGGTTAAATTCCACTTCCGGTTCAGCGGCATCACTTCACTGCGGAGCGCGTCGTTCGAACCGTTCAGCGAAATGGCCAGCTTCGGACGCACCGGCTCCCGCCCAAAGTCTCGAATCCGTGGCACGATGCCTGCGGTCGAAACTGTCATCCGCGATGCCGGAATTCCCACTCCGTCGGCCAGCAAGCGCACCGACTTCATGAAATTGTCGTAGTTCAGGAAAGGTTCGCCCATCCCCATGAATACGATATTGACGCGCTGCATGGGAGGCTCCACTCCCTCATCGCGCAACACGGAGGCGATCTGCCCGACGATTTCTCCGGCTTCGAGGTTGCGCTTCACTCCCAGGAGGGCGGTAAAGCAGAACTCGCAACTCACGGCGCATCCCATCTGGCTCGAAACGCAGATCGTGGCACGACGCCAATTCGCCGAGGGAACTGTCGTGGCGTCCGTCTCGTCGCCCGCCTCGCTGCCGTCGCCGCTTTCTCCGCCGTCGCCTTCCGGCATCCAGACAGTCTCTACCGTCTCGCCGTCGGCCAGCTCAATCAGATATCGCACCGTACCGTCATTCGAAGTGAACTTGCGGGCGATGCGAGGCAGTCCTACGGACCACCCTTCCTCGGCGAGACGGGCGCGGTAATCCAAGGGCAGGGTCGACACCTGCTCTAGCCGTTCAATCTTTTGCCCGTATAGAGCATCAAATAATTGCTGGCCCCGGTAAGAAGGTTGCCCCGACGCAATCGCAAGAGCTGTAAGTTCCTGCAAATCGAGTCCTAAGAGCGAATTGGAGTTCGAGGTCACAGTTCAAGGTCAAAGTTCGATAGTCAATGAATTGGGGTCAAAGGTCAGCGTAAGTGAAACAAAAATAAGAACAAATGCTAGCTGCGCTCGTCCAGCCCGGGATTGTGGGAGAATGGTACCAGCAACCTGCCCGGCGGATCACAGCTAGATCAAGAGTTCATCGTATTCATCGTAAAGGATGTCATCGCCAGCCCTCATGGTAAAAGAGACCCGTAATATTCGCCGTCAGGTATTGCCGAACGGCCTCACCGTCATCACCGAGCAGATGCAGCACATTCGTTCCGTTTCCATCGGCATCTGGCTCAAATCAGGATCGCGCGACGAAGACTCCGAATGGAATGGCATCTCCCATTTCATCGAGCACATGGTGTTCAAGGGCACCGAGACACGTTCCGCCGAAGCCATCGCTCGCCAGGTCGATTCGATCGGCGGCAACATGGACGCCTTCACGGCCAAGGAATGCATTTGCTTCAACATCAAGGTGCTGGATGAGCACCTTCCGGTTGCCATGGACGTGCTGACCGATCTCGTCCTTCATCCAGTATTCGATGCCGGAGATATCGCAAAGGAGCGCGGCGTCATCCTGGAAGAAATTAAGATGGACCAGGACAATCCCGATTACCTCGTCCATGAGATTTTTACCCAAAGCTTCTGGAAAGACCACGGCCTCGGACTACCGATTCTGGGCACGCGAGACACGGTTAAGAGATTCGATCGGCCCGTCGTGTCCCGTTTTTACGGGCACCATTTCGCCCCCGGCAATCTTATCGTCAGCGCGGCCGGCAATCTCGACCACAAGCAATTTGTCGAACTGGTCGAGAAACATTTCGAACACGTGAAGCCGGCGAAGAATGGCCTGCACTCGCCGGAGCCGAAGACTTTTTCGCGCATTAATCTGTGCAACAAGAAATCACTGGAGCAAGTTCAGATCTGCATCGGCGTCCCGTCGCATCCCATGGCGCACGATCGCAGGTACGCTTCGTACATTCTGAATACGCTGCTCGGCGGCGGCATGAGTTCGCGTCTGTTTCAGAATATTCGCGAGCGCCAGGGCCTGGCGTATTCCATCTACAGCGATCTCAATCCTTACCGCGATACAGGATCCATGTGCGTTTACGCCGGCACATCGCGCGAATCGGCGATCAAGGTGGTCGAGTGTGTGGTTGAGGAATTTCGTAATCTGAAAAACACGCCCGTGCCCGAAGAAGAATTGCGACGCTCCAAAGACCAGCTGAAAGGCAGCCTGATGCTGTCACTCGAATCCTCGACGGCGCGCATGTCAAATCTGGCTCGGCAAGAAATGTATTACGACCACTTCTACGGTCTTGATGAGCTGATTGAACGGATCGAAGCGGTAACCGTCGAAGACTTGCAACAGACCGCGAACGAATTTTTCCGCACCGAGCAGATTGCGGTGACAATTCTGGGCAACCTGACGGGATTGAAGCTCACGCGCGACCAATTGACCTGCTAGTGACCTGCTACGTCTGCGTGGCGACGGGCCTTGCTCTAAGACCACGCTAGACACGGTGGCCTCACCCGCGTGTTATTCTTTTCGCTCCCTATTCAACGGGGATCCCTTTCAATGTCCCTGCGCGTTCTCGGTTTCATCCTCGCCGCGGTGGTTCTGATCGCCTATCGCGTGATTAAACCGCGGCCTCCTGCCTCAGACCAAACCGGCCGCTGGAGCCTCTCCGATCTGTTTTTGGCCAGCGCTCTGACCCTGTTCGCGGAATTGGCTTTGATCCGTTGGGTCGCGACTGAGGTCCGCGTATTCGCTTACGTAAAAAATCTGGCTTTGTTGTTGTGCTTTCTCGGTTTCGGATTGGGCTGCGCCCTCGCTCGTCAGCGTCCGCGCTGGCAGACCGCGGTCACCGCGCTGCTCGGGCTGATTGTCATTGTGCGCATGCCCTGGCGCGGTCCGCAGATCATGGAGAGCCTGTCGCAGTATCTTGGGGCCGCGCAGGATATTGAGATTTGGGCCACGCGTAGCGCCCATGATACGACTGGCTTTCTGCTCGCGGTTGCGGTCGCCATCATCCTGTTGTTCCTCATCACCACCATATTTATCCCAATCGGGCAGACCGTAAGCCGCCAGATCGAACTCGCGCCGCGGCCGCTCTACGGTTATTCCTGGAATCTCGCGGGCAGCCTGGTTGGCATCCTCGCATTCTTTGCCGTATCGTGGCTGGCCTTACCTCCCGCAGTCTGGTTCACGATCGTGCTCGTCGGGATGGCCCTGCTCCAGTCAAGCCGCAGCGATGGCATCCGCCTCGCGGCGGCCATCTTACCCGTGGCAATTTTGCTGATCGATCCATCCACTCCACAGCACTCCAATCTTTGGACTCCCTACCAGCAGATCGAACTTGAGGACGAGCAATTCCCAGACGGTGAGCTTTACCGCACAGAGATTCGGGTCAATCACACCGGCTACCAGGCGATCGTGAATCTGTCGCCTGACTTTTTGGCCCGTCATCCGCGAGTTCTGACGGAAGCACCGGATGAGAATCCCTATAATCTGCCGTTCCGCTTTGCGCCGCCAAATCCGAGTGTCCTGATTGTCGGTTCCGGCACGGGAAATGACGTTGCGGCTGCGCTGCGGCATCAGGCTCGCCACGTCGACGCCGTGGAAATCGACCCCAAAATTCTCGCGCTCGGCCGCAGCCGCCATCCAGAACATCCTTACGACGATCCGCGCGTTTCGGCGCACCTCACCGATGCTCGCGCCTTCATGAAGCGCACGACGGCGCGTTACGACCTGATTCTTTTCGGATTGCTCGATTCCCACACTCAGCTCTCCGACTACTCCAACATGCGGCTCGACAATTTCGTCTATACAGAAGAGTCGTTCCGCGAGGCTCGCGAGTTGCTCGCGCCGGGCGGAGTCGTATTCCTGAAGTTTCAGGTCAATCACGATTTTGTCGGGCGGCGGCTCGCCGAGATGCTGACCACAACTTTCGGCAAGCCTCCGGTGGTATTTGTAGCGCCTTCGAGCTACACGGCGGCGGCGAACTGCTTTGCCATTTCACCGTCCGATCAAGTCGAGAAGAGTCTCACGGCCGATTCGCGACTGAGCCAGTTTGTCGCCGCACGCCAACCTCATTACCTCGGCATGCCCGAGGTTGCGGTAACCACCGACGACTGGCCATACCTCTACCATCAGGGACACTGGATCCCGGGCATCTTCTACCTGCTCAGCGCGCTGGTGATTCTGCTGGCGGCAGTTTTCTATTTTCAAATTCCCGAAGCCCGGTCGCGCGTCCCGTCTCTATTCTTTTTCGGCATGGGCGCAGGATTTCTTTTGCTCGAAACACAAGTGGTCAGCAGGCTGGCGCTTTACTTTGGGACGACCTGGCAGGTGAACGGGATCGTAATCGCGGCAATTTTGTCGGCGCTCCTGCTGGCGAACGCCGTCATCGAACGTCAGCAACAGCCGTGGCCCCGCGCGTGGACGCTGACCGGTATTCTCGTCGGCATCGCCGCCGCATACTTCGTACCCTTCAGCCGAATTCCCGGATCGGCCGCTCTGATCGGGTCTTTCGCGGCTGTCGTCTTCGCGATTCCTATCTTCTTTGCAGGATTGTTGTTCGCTGCGGAATTCCGTGCGGCCGACTCTCCTGCCGCCGCTCTCGGCGCCAACATGCTCGGAGCCGTTGTCGGCGGCTTGCTCGAGAATCTATCGCTGATCATTGGGATGAAAGCCCTGTTAGTGATCGCCGCAGCTTTATATTGCCTGGCGGCGGTGGGCTTCCGATGGCTGAAAAAAGTCCAGGTCGTGTAGAGCGGACACTCTTGTCCGCTGCTTTTGAATTTGTTTGGCTCTACTCACCACATTCAAGATCAAGAGCAGCGGACAAGAGTGTCCGGTCTACATACAACCTACCAGCGCAGGCCGATGGTTACCGGCATCACGATGGTTTGGCCGTCGGCGTGATAAGCGCGATGGTAGCGCCATTCGCCGAAGATTTTGGCACTGTGGAAATGATTGAGCGGGTATGTCACCCCGCCGCCAAAATTGAATCCACCGGCGTCTTTCACGTTCGAAGACACAAACTGCGGCAGAACATTGTTGAAGATATCGCGCTGGAGATCGAACCATCGATAGGCCGGTTCGTAGACGATCGGATTCGGGCTGCTGATGAACTGCTTGGGCACAGAAACGCTGCGGCGGTAGAAACCCACGCCTCCAATTCCGTAGGCACCCAACTTGCCCAACTGCCACGGCACTCTTACGATGCCGTCCACGCTGATCGATTGCATATTGCCGCTTTGGTTGGTGAGAAAGCCCTGGTTCTTCACGCTCTGACGAAAGCCGAGGTTGTAATACATGTATTCCGCGTCCACCCCAAACAAGTGAGTGAAGTTCACGCCACCGCCTACCGTGCCTTGGACCGAGTTCCCTACATAGGCCGCCGTGTCGTCTTTGCCGAAGCCGAGCGGACCGCCAACGCTATAGGTGAAACGACTGAAACTTGTTTTCCCCGCGTCCTGTGCGAAAGCCGATGCCACGCAAAAAATAATCAGAAACAATACCCGATGACTCAATCTTGATCTCCTGTTTTAGCGGCGAAAAAAATAGCGGCAATTCCCGTGATCCGCAGTTTGCTGCGACGGCTATTCTACGGTTAGATGCGAGCGGAAAGGAAAGCCAGCCCTTTTTGCCGCGGAAATTCGACGACTCGTGGCTCCCACCGTTTAGTGGGAAGCGTGGTGCATTTTCGAAAAGAACACTGGCCAGTATTCGCGCAACATATTCCCGCCCGCCCGCGTAGCGAGGTCCAGGCCATAGCGATAAAAGGTATCGCCAGCGGTGCGATTGCGGTCGGGCCAGTAAGCGTTCGCCAAGCCCTCTGCCATCGCCGGCGCTATGAGCCCATGCCAGTTTGTCCCATCGCGACCGTCGTCGTTCCGCGTTATAAAGACGCGCTGCACCGAATACTTTACCGCATGGAAGAACGAGGGCCTGATCTCGGGATAAAAGCGCGGATCCTCGTGCAACGCAGACGACAGCACAAAGGTTCCGAAAAACTCGGCCGACGCCTGGCGAGCCATGGACGACCCGAACCGGCTGGCGTAGGCATCCCAACCCTGTCCGAAACCGGTGGGCGAATTATCCGCCTGCCCGACGGCCGAACCGAGCATGGCCCAGGTAATGGTGTGGACCGAAATGCTGTTGTCCACGAAAAGCTGGAATTTCTGCCCTGGAGAAAGCGGCTCTGTGCTGGCGGCGATGTCAGGGAAAACAAGTGACTTTTTCTGCAAGAGATTGTAGACACCTGCGCCAGGAATATTCATCGCTGGTTTGGGTGGTTGGCTGGTCGACGGAGCGTCTGGGGCAGTCTGAGTCTGCGATTGAGATTGTGTTTGCGTTTGCGATTGAGTTGTCGCCTGGGCGAAGGATCGCGTCGCCGAGACGGTGGCGACGATGGCAATACAGATCAGGGAGCAAATTGCTGGCTGTAAACAGCACATCCAGTTGGACGAAGTGACAGGCGTCGTTCTGAAGGTGCTGGACAAGGGTCGAGTTGGCATCGGTACAGATTACTCAATCACAGGCCCGGCGGCAAACAGTTAAACATAAGATGGGCTTGAATTTGGCGTTCCGGCCGCGCCGGTCATGCGATCTCGCCCGACTGGTTGGCCGCCTGGTTGGCAACGTAATCCAGCAACTCGCGGACCGTGAGACCGGACCGCAGGAGCACGATCATTTGATCGGGGCTGACGCCCGCTTGTGCTCCGAGCGCGACGATCTTGGCGACGGCGTGCCCGAGCGCTTCTCTTTGTTCCGGCTCGAGCGGTTCCGCCGGATTCGCGTTTTTCAGCATGACGACACCCGTCCAGACCGAGTGGCGACTTCGGACGCCGCATCTGGAACCAGACAAACCATCATCGTCCGTTCGCCTTACCCACGCTGTGATGGGGCTTACTTCAATTTGTGACGGATAATCGTTCGTTACTGGTTCGTCTTCATCAATTCCAGAATTGCTGCCATCTCTACTTCGATTCCGGTCTTTAGGGTCGGCTCGCGATCGGGCGCGAAGTATGGCGAGTGCGGGCCGGGAAGCTTCTCTCCGGTCTTGATCGCCTCCGCGAATTTTTCGGGGTTCACCGCACCTAATTCGAGCATTACGCTCGGAACTCCGGCCGCACGATATTCGGCGAAGTCGTCGCTTGCCATAATCGGACGTGCCATCTCGACGTTGCTCTCTCCCATGAGTTGTTTGAGTCGTTCGGCGACGCGGCCGGTCGCCGCAGGATCGTTGTAGACGGCGCCGACACCTTCCACGTGCTCGACCAGAGGCTTCTTTGGGGCTCCCGCAGCGGCGGCCTCGGCATCGGCAATGCGCTCGATCGCTGCCAGCAGATGCTTACGCACTTCATCTTTATACGACCGCACTGTCAACTGCATCACGACTTCGTCGGGAATGATGTTGTTCTTCGTGCCGCCGTGGATCGTACCCACAGTGATCACGGCCGGGTCCTGCGGGTCGGTTTCGCGCGAGACGATCGTTTGCCAACTGACGATCATGCGCGCGGCGATGACGATGGGATCGACCGCTATCTGCGGGGCTGAACCATGTCCGCCGACACCATAGACGGTGACCGTCACCGAATCGGCGTTCGACGCGCTGAAACCCGGCGTGTAGCCGACCTTCCCCGCGGCAAACAAGTTGCTGTCGTGAACCGCAAAAGCGAAGTCGGGCTTCGGGAAGCGCGTGTAGAGTCCATCTTTAATCATCGCCGTCGCGCCACCGATACGCTCTTCGGCAGGCTGGCCGACATAGATGAAGGTTCCGTGCCAGTGGTCTTTGTTCTGCACGAGCAGAGCCGCCGTCCCGATACCAACCGCCATATGAAGATCGTGACCGCATGCGTGCATCACTGGCACTTCGACGCCGCGGTCGTCGTGCGTCGTGACGTGGCTGGCATAGGGGAGACCAGTCTTCTCGGGCACCGGCAGCGCGTCGAGTTCGGCACGTAGCATCACGACCGGACCGGCGCCGTTCTTGAAGACTCCGACGACGCCGTTGCCGCCGACTCCGGTCGTGACGTCGTATCCGAGCTTGCGCAGCTGATCGGCGATTTTGGCCGCCGTCTTCTCCTCGTGAAAGGAAAGCTCGGGATTGCGATGCAGGTCGAGATAAAGCGTCTCGACCTGGGGATAGACGGCATCGATCTGGGTGGAGGGAGTGCGCCAGGGCTCGGCAGCCCAACTTGCGATGGAGAACGCCAGCGCCAGAAATGAAATGAAGATGCATTTCATGACGGCATTAGATCACAAATTTGGTCGGGGACAGCCGAAGTCGGCTTTCCCCCATTGCAGTCCTACTGCGCCACGGGAGCGGCACAATGCTTCTCGAAAGCGGCCTTCAGGTCGGCAGCAATCGCGGCCGCGTCGCGCGTTTCGATCTGATGGCGGTGCATCATGTAGATCACCTTGCCGTCGCGCAGAATGGCGATCGATGGCGACGACGGAGGAAAGCCGACAAAATGCTGACGGGCGCGGGCCGTCGCTTCCATGTCTTGTCCGGCGAATACGGTTGCGGACTTCGCGGGCTTGGTTGCATTCTGCAACGCCATGCGTACCGCGGGACGCATACGGCCGGCGGCACATCCGCAAATGGAGTTGACCACCAGCATGGTTGTTCCCGGTTCGTTCTGTACAAAGCGGTCAACCTCGGCGGCGCTGCGTAGCTCTTCAACTCCCAGGCGCGTCAGTTCTTCGCGCATCGGGATAACCATAATTTCGGGATACATGGACTCTCCTGTAATTTCAGCAATTGGCAATCAGCCGTTTAGCAATTCGCGAGTCGGCAAAAAGTGTACTCGCGTTCACAATAGGCCTCAAAGCACCAGTCGTGAGATGCTCTGTTAACTATAGAGTAAAAGCAGCGTTATGACGATTCAGGAAAACGTTCCGCTTGCGCCCCTCACCACCCTGCAGGTGGGAGGTGCAGCGCGTTATTTCGCGGAACTGAAGCGCGAGGACGACGTCAGCGAGGTCGTGCGGTTCGCGAGAGGCCGCGATCTGCCGCTGTTTGTTCTCGGCGGGGGAAGCAACCTTCTGGTTGCCGACTCGGGCTGGCCGGGGATGGTATTAAAAATCGCCGTCGGCGGAATCTCGACTCTGAATCCGGATGACAAGAATAAAGACAAGGGCAACGCGGTCCTCTTTAGCGTGGGCGCTGGCGTCGATTGGGACGATTTCGTCGCGCAGGCGGTTGTGCAGAACTGCTCTGGGGTCGAATGTCTCAGCGGCATTCCCGGCAGCGTCGGGGGAACTCCGGTGCAAAACGTGGGAGCCTACGGCCAGGAGGTTTCCGACACGATCGAATCGGTTCGCGCTTTCGATACGCAAACCGCCCGCATCGTCGTCTTGCCACGACCGGCTTGCGGATTTCGTTATCGCTCGAGCATCTTCAACACCACCGAACGCGGACGCTACATCATTCTCCGGGTGAACTATCGCTTGAAGCGAGGCGGGACTCCAACGTTGACGTACGCCGATTTGCAGAAACATTTCGCCGAACGTCTAGCCGCGAAACAAATGCCGACGCTCGCGGAAACCCAAGACGCCGTGCGCGCGATCCGGCGCAGCAAGGGGATGCTGATTGTTCCCGGCGATGACGACTGCCACAGCGCCGGGTCGTTCTTTAAGAATCCGGTGCTCACTGCGGAAGAATTCAAAGAACTGACCGAGCGCGCCTCTGCGCAGGGGCTCGAAATACCCAGCTACCCGGCGCTTGATTCACAACATAAGGTTTCAGCCGCCTGGCTAGTCGAACACTCTGGTTTCGCCAAGGGATACACCGCCGGTGCAGCTGGAATCTCGCATAAGCATGCTCTGGCCCTGATCAACCGAGGAGCCGCGCACGCGAGCGACATCGTAGCCCTCAAAGATGAAATCCAGCACGCCGTTCAGCGCGCCTGGGGCGTTTTGCTGGAACCGGAGCCGGTGTTTGTCGGCTTCTGAGTCGGCGTCTGAGCTCTTCCATGTAGAGATTTGAGGGCGGCACATCCCGGAGCAAACCAGACCTCCCAGCCGGCCCAGAGTTTTCCTTCACCGCGAGATCCGCCCTACCTGTTCATCGGCCAGAACCCTGGCTCGCTTGAAAATCTTCAGGAACATCTCTTTTGTCAGCTTGCCTGTGTTCGTGTTCTGGTTCGAAGGGTGATAAGTGGCCAAGAGAATCCGCTCGCCGGATATGACGTACTCCGCGCCGTGGCGAAACCCATATTCGCGTTTGCTCGAAATCACTCCTTTTCGCTTCAGATAGTTGAGATACGCCTCGAATCCGATCCGTCCCAGCGCGACAATCACGCGCATGTTTTTCAGTCCGTCGAGTTCGCGTTCCAGAAACGGAGCGCAGTTGGCGAGTTCCTCCGGCAGCGGCTTGTTGTCGGGTGGCGCGCAGCGGGCAGCGGCGGTGATGTAGAGATCAGTCAGAACTTGCCCATCGTCGCGAGCCGTCGCCGTCGGTTGGCTCGCGAATCCAGTTTCATACAACACCGGATACATAAAGTTTCCCGAAGCATCTCCAGTAAACGGGCGTCCGGTGCGATTTGAACCGTGGGCGCCGGGAGCGAGTCCAAGCACCAGAACGCGGGCCTTCGGATCACCGAATCCCGGAACGGGCTTACCCCAATACTCGTGGTCACGGTAAGCTCGGCGCTTCTCGCGAGCGATGCGCTCGCGGTACTCCACGAGGCGTGGACAGCGCTTGCAAACGACGACTTCGGCATTAAGAACCTTGAGCCAGATGGGGAGCGGCATTCGTCTGCATTGTATTTCGTTGTGTGCAGAACTTTGCTGGTTACTTTGGTGGACAACAAATCCCTCTCCCCCGTTTGACGTTGCTCTTCGTGTGTCTTTACACTCATTCTTGCGGCACTTGTATCCAGAGAAGCGATTTTCTCCCGACTTCACTGAAACATTTGCCTTGGAAAGGTAACTGTGAGCCCCACGGAAACAAAAGAAGGTAGCGCGAAAGAGAGCGCGACCAAACGCGAGATTGAAGTTGAAATTCCGGTCGAGGACGTCAATCGCCAGACCGAATCCCTGATCCAGAAATATCAAAAGGTAGCGCGTATTCCGGGCTTCCGTCGCGGGCACGTTCCGGCGTCGATTATCCGCCAGCGCTTCTCGGAAGAGATCAAGACCGACATGGTGGAAGCGCTGATCCCACGCTTCTTCCGCCAGGAGGCCGAGCGCCTCAGCCTGCATCCAGTGTCGCAGCCGCGCGTCACCGATCTGCACTTGCATGATGGCGAACCGCTGCGTTTCAAAGCGGCGTTCGAAGTTCTGCCGGAAATCAAGCTCGAAGGCTACAAAGAGCTGCGCGCCGATAAGCCGGAGGTTGCGGTTGCGGAAGCAGAGGTCGAGCAGTCGCTCTCCGATTTGCGCGAACGCCATGCCAGCTTCAATGCCGTGGAGGGACGGGCCCTTGCCGATGGCGATTTCGCCCAGGTTTCGCTCGACGGCCATCCCAAGCCCGACGAAAAAGCAGCCGGCGAAGGTCAGCCCGTCCACATGGATGAGGTGCTGGTCGAAATCGCCGGCAAAGATACCATGCCCGAATTCTCCGAGCATCTGCGCGGCACAAACCCCGGCGACGAACGCACCTTCGATGTGAGTTATCCCGAAGACACGCAGGACAAGCGGCTCGCGGGAAAGACCTTCAGCTACAAGGTGAAAGTCCAGGCCATGAAGAGCAAGAGTTTGCCGGAATTGAATGACGAGTTCGCGAAGCAGCTCGGCGAATTCCAGACCGTGGATGACGTTCGCAAGGCGATCCGCGAGCAGATGGAAGCCGAGCGCAAGCACCATGCCGAGCACGAGGCGAAAGACAAACTGGTGCGCCAGTTGATCGAACGCAACGACTTCGAAGTTCCCGAGTCACTGACCGAGCAACAGATCGACATCCGGCTGGAGCGGGGATTACGCGCTCTGGCGGCGCAAGGTCTGACCGCCGAGCAGATGAAAAAAATGGATTTGAATCGTTTGCGCGCCGGCCAGCACGATCAGGCACTTCACGATGTAAAGGCTGCGCTGCTGCTTGAGAGAGTGGCGGAGGAAGAAAATATTCAGGTCAGCGACGAAGAGTTGAGTCAGGAACTCGAAGCGCTGGCGCGACAGTCAAAACAGACGTCAGAAGCCGTGCGCGCACGTTTGACGCGGGATGGGGGCCTCGATAGGATACGAACAAGAATCCGCAACGAGAAGACCCTCGATTTTCTGTATCATCAGTCCGCATGATATGACCGCATGCGGACCATTTCGACCCTCCCCCAAGTCAAGGACGACGGAACTGGCTTCGGGGCGGGAGTTTGAGAAGGGTGAAAGTGAACTCTGATTCCGGTTCTAATTCTAGTTCCAACTCTAGCTCCAAAGAAGGACAGATGATGCTTGTACCAATGGTGATCGAGTCGACGGGCCGCGGCGAGCGCGCCTATGACATTTATTCCCGGCTGCTCCGCGATAACATCATCTTTATTGGCACTCCGATTGACGACACCATCGCCAACCTGGTGATCGCCCAGATGCTGTTCCTGGCGCAGGAAGACCCCGAGAAGGACATTCAGCTCTACATCAACTCGCCCGGTGGATCGATCACGGCCGGCATGGCGATCTACGACACGATGCAATACGTGAAAAACGATGTGACCACCATCTGCATCGGGCAAGCGGCGTCGATGGCGGCCCTGCTGCTATCCGCGGGACAGGCAAAAAAGCGCCTCGCGCTGCCGAATTCGCGCATTCTGATCCACCAACCTTCGATGGGTGGACTTTCCGGCCAGGCGACCGATATTGACATACATGCGCGCGAAATTCTGCGCATGCGCGAGATTACTAATCAGTTACTGGCCAAGCACAGCGGCCAGAAGCTCGATAAAGTGGAGAAAGACGTGGAACGCGACTTCATCATGAATTCGCAGCAGGCGAAGGAATACGGGATCATCGACGATATCATCTATAAGACGAGATAGAGGATAGGATCGGGGATTTGTAATACCGCGAACGGACAGTCGTCAGGGAGACGTACTAAAGACGATCGGACGTGGAGACGCGACTAGCAGCGGACAGGGCCGCACAACAAGGAGTCAGGCCAAGTGAAAACCAGATCGGGTTCGGAAGAGATGTTGCGTTGCTCGTTCTGCCACAAATCGCAGGACGCAGTCGCGAAACTGATCTCGTCTCCCAGCGACTATCCCCGGGCATATATCTGTGACGAGTGCGTGGCGGTTTGCAACTCGATCCTCGAAGACGACCGCACCGCGACGCCGTCGGCTGCGATCCCCAACCAACTGCCAAAGCCGCAGGAAGTGAAAACCTTCCTCGACGAATACGTGATCGGGCAAGAGCAGACGAAGAAGAAGCTCGCCGTCGCCGTCTATAACCACTACAAGCGCATCTACATGAACCGCCAGAAGACGGGCGATAGTGTCGAGTTGACGAAATCGAACATCCTGCTGATTGGGCCAACCGGCACCGGCAAAACACTGTTGGCGCAAACTCTGGCCCGCATGTTGGATGTGCCCTTCGCCATCGTGGACGCGACGACGCTTACCGAAGCGGGATACGTTGGTGAAGACGTCGAGAACATCATTCTTAAGCTCCTGCAAGCCGCCGAAGGTGATGTCAGCCGCACCCAGACCGGTATCATCTACATCGACGAAATCGACAAGATCGGGCGCAAGGACGAGAACCCGTCCATAACCAGAGATGTGTCGGGCGAAGGCGTGCAGCAGGCATTGCTCAAGATTTTGGAAGGCACGATTGCCAACGTCCCGCCGCAGGGTGGACGCAAGCATCCACACCAGGAATTTACGCCCGTCGACACCACGAACATCCTGTTTATTTGCGGCGGCGCTTTCGTCGGCCTCGAGAAAATTATCGGACGGCGTATCGGCAAGAAAGCGCTTGGCTTCCGCACCGGAGCAGAAGAAGAGTCGGAGCAGAACAACGCCTCGTCGAAACGCAACTTCGAACTGGTCTCTGAAGCGCAGCCGGAAGATCTGATCAAATTCGGGCTGATCCCTGAGTTTGTGGGCCGCCTGCCCGTCATGGGCGTCTTGCAGCAACTCGACGAAAACGCGCTAGTCGAAATTCTGACGCGTCCGAAGAACGCGATCGTGAAGCAATACCAGCGGTTGTTTGAGTTCGAGAATGTCCGGCTCAAATTCAGCGACGAAGCCAACCGGGCGATTGCACGCCAGGCCATGGCTCGCAAGGTCGGCGCCCGCGGTCTGCGCATGATTCTCGAAGAACTCATGCTGGAGCTGATGTATAGTCTCCCCAGTCAGAAGAAGGTTAAGGAATTTGAAGTGACTCGCGAGATGGTTGAGAAGCGAAACGTCTCGCTGGCCATGATCGAAAAAGCGGCGAGCTAGATCGGTCGCTGGTCGATGGTCTTTAGTCGTTCGCGAACCGGAATGGCGAGCGACCAGAGACCAACGACAAAAGGCAAAAGACCAGAGACGGGAGAACGAGTTGTCGAATCCTAAGGAAAAGTTCGAGAGCAAGAAACTGCCCATGATGCCCATTCGGGACGTGGTCATCTTCCCTTACATGATGACTCCGTTTGTGGTGGGCCGGGAGTCGAGCGTACGTGCGCTCGAAGAAGCTCTCGCCAGCGACAAGAAAATTTTTCTGGCCACTCAGCACGACGCCTCGATCGACGAACCCAAGGCTGGAGACATTTTCCAGGTGGGCACGATCGTCAACATCGTGCAGAGCCTGAAACTCCCCGACGGCAACATCAAGGTTCTGGTCGAAGGCATTGAACGAGGCAAGATTCTCCAGGTCGTCGACGCCGACGGCTACCTGCAAGCGACCGTCCGGGTCGCGCGTTACGCCACCGAGACAACGGCCCAGATTGAAGCGGGCATGCAGCGCGTGACCGGAATGTTCGAGCAGTACGTAAAGCTTTGCCAATCGTTGAACTACGAAACCATGATCGCCGCGGTGCGCATGGAAGATCCGGCCAAGCTGACGGACACGATCGCCGCCAATTTACAGCTTTCGATTGAAGAGAAGCAGGGATTGCTCGAGATTTTTGATCCCGCCGAGCGCCTCAACCGCATCGGCGACGTGCTCGATGTGGAAATTGAAAAGCTCAATATGGACCGCACCATCCAGTCGCGGGTTAAGCGGCAGATGGAAAAAGCGCAGAAAGAGTATTACCTCAACGAGAAGATCAAAGCCATCCAGAAGGAACTGGGCCGAGGCGAGAAGAGCGAGTTCGACGAACTGAAAAAGAAAGTCGAAGCCGCCGGCATGCCGAAAGAAGTTCGCGACAAGGCCATTCAGGAACTGAAGAAACTCGAAGCCATGCCGCCCATGTCAGCGGAGTCGACCGTCTCGCGCAACTATCTCGACTGGCTGCTGGCGGTGCCGTGGAAGAAGCGTTCCAAAGAAATCCGCAACATCTCCCGGGCCGAGAAAATTCTCAATGAAGATCACTATGGCCTCGAGAAAATCAAGGAACGCATCCTCGAATTTCTCGCGGTCCGCCAGTTGGTGAAAAATCCCAAAGGCTCGATTCTGTGTTTCGTTGGACCTCCGGGCGTCGGCAAGACTTCGCTCGGCATGTCGATCGCGAAGGCGACGGGGCGTAAGTTCGTCCGCATGTCCCTTGGTGGCGTGCGCGATGAAGCGGAAATCCGCGGCCATCGCAGGACCTATATCGGCGCCCTGCCCGGCCAAATCATCCAGATGATGAAAAAGGCGGGTACAAAAAATCCCGTCTTCATGCTCGACGAAGTCGACAAGATGTCAATGGACTTCCGCGGCGATCCTTCGGCGGCTCTGCTCGAAGTGCTCGACCCCGAACAGAATTTCATGTTCGTCGATCATTACCTCGACGTCGAATACGATCTCTCGCAAGTATTCTTCGTGGCCACGGCGAACGTGATGCACACCATTCCACCAGCCTTGCAGGATCGCATGGAGGTGCTGCGGCTGCACGGCTACACGGAGCCGGAAAAAGTTGAGATTGCGAAACAATTTCTGGTCAAGAAACAGATGTTGCAGGCCGGGCTGACGGAGAAGAACATCCAGTTCTCCGACGAGGCGATCCGCCAGATCATTCGCGGATACACGCGCGAAGCTGGCGTCCGCAACCTTGAGCGTGAAATTGGCAACGTCTGCCGCAAGGTCGCGCGCAAGGTAGTGAAAGAGGGCGCGGACTACACAGCCGCGATCCAGCCCGACAAGATTGGCGACTATCTGGGAGTGCTGAAATTCCGCGACACGCTCGCGCACGAAAAGAGCGAAGTCGGCCTGGTCACGGGTCTGGCGTGGACCGAAGTCGGAGGCTCGATTCTGAGCACCGAAGCCACGGTTGTCGACGGCAAAGGCAAGCTCACGTTAACCGGCAAACTTGGCGATGTGATGCAGGAATCGGCGCAGGCTGCAATGTCGTATATTCGCTCGCGGGCGGCGCGCCTCGGCCTGCCTCGTGATTTTTACCGCAACCTCGATATCCACGTGCACGTGCCCGAAGGCGCGATTCCAAAAGATGGCCCGTCGGCTGGCATCACCATCGCGACTGCTTTGGCGAGCGCTCTGAGCAAGATCCCCGTGCGCCGCGACCTTGCCATGACTGGGGAGATCACGCTGCGCGGCAAAGTGCTTCCGATTGGTGGATTGAAAGAAAAGCTGCTCGCCGCCCATCGCGCCGGCTTGTTCGAAGTGATCCTGCCGCAGGAAAACGAAAAAGACGTGGCGGAAGTCCCTGAGAACCTGCGCACGGCGATGAAGTTGCACTTCGTCGAGAACATGGACCAGGTGCTATCCGTGGCCCTCGAAGGCCCGCTGCCGCAGATACCGTCGGAAGCGGAGACCATGGCGCCGATTGCGACACCGCCGGCATCGGAGATTCCTACGGCCAGACAGTAGAGACGCGGTTTGCCGCGTCTCTTTCTTTCCGGCTGATAGAGTTCCCGCCGGATGATGTTCCCGCGAGTTAATCCCGGTCGCGGTTCCCCTTCTTGTGCTTGCCGCGGCCTTTGCCGTGATCGTGATCAAGGTCGTGGTCGCCACGTCTCACCAGGCGCCCATCGGTGATCGCCACCCCCGGGCTCTCCGTGATCGACCAGAACACAGTCTGTCCCACTACGATCTTCACGGACGCGGGGCTGCTCGATTTCCCTTTGATCTTGATGGCGCCTGCCTTCTGCACTGTTTCAAACCACCGGTCGCGATCTTCGGCACGCTTCAAATTCACGGGCTCGACCTCGATCGTTCCGCCCACGCCGCTGCCGTTTGGGTCAGTCCACTCATACTTTCCCGGAACGCCAAAGGCATGCGTGAACACCGCATCGTCCTCAATGCTCGCGCTATCGAAGCGAAATCCCTTCCCCGCCCCTGAGACCTGAAATCCCGCAACCGCCGGATCGACGGTGTGCCACAGGACTCCTTCGCCGGCATGAATCTTCAGCTTTTCAGGCGAAACCGTCAGCGCGCCATCCTTCAGACTCACTGCGACGTTGTATTGTTGCGCCTGCGCGCCCTTCGACGCCGGCAGCACTTCAATCACATAGCCTCCGTCGGTCTGTTTCGCCGCGCTCGGAATGAGCGCTCCCGCGCTGACAAAGTAGCGCACTTCGCCCGCCTTCGGAAACTTCTGCCCAAAACAATTGCCAACGCTCAAGGAACGGCTGTCGAGTGTATGCATGAGAGTCCTCCTACGCAATGCTGGCGCTCAGCACCAGTTCGTTCTTGTCAGAAGCCTGAACCGCCGCCCCCAACGCGGTGATGGTGACGTCGACTTCGGGATCGGTCGGCCCGCCGGCCGGCAACACCAGCATCTTCGCCGGTAGCGGAGGCAGTGTGAAGGTCAGCCCCGAGATGAAAGGCGTAATGATGTCTCCGAGCAAGCCGGTGAGTCCGGCGATGCCAATCGCGGCGATGACCAGGTCCGCCAGGCCGGCGAGGAACGGTCCGATGAATGGTATCCAGACCACCGCCGCAGTCACCGCTGCCGCGATCACTGCCAGCAAGGCCGCCGTTCCGGCGCCAAATTGGAGAAGCGGCACGCTTTGTATGGTGATCGAGACAATCCAGTTCGGGCCCACCTGGGCGGCTGATACCGTGAAATCGCCCGTAATCGTCAGCGTGTCGCTGAACGAAATCGGAATCGTCACAGTCGGCCATGAGATACAGATCTTCGGCGTGCACCAGCCGAAAATGCAGATTTGGGGCAAACAAAAACTGGGCAGAAAGTCGTTCAGATCGATACCGAAGGAGAAATTCAGCGAGTAGTTTACGTTGCAATCCGCCAACTGGATAATGTTCGGCGGAATCAGGTCGACGCTGCCACCGGAAAACGAAACGCTGGCGCTGTAGTTCGCCACGAAGGGACCCAGGCTTCCGCCCCCGCTCTTGCTGAGTCTGCCCAGAGTCGCTTCTGCGTCGTGAAGCAGAGTCGTTGCCGCGGTTTGATCGGCTGCTGCGATGATGTCCGACATGGCTCCTCCTAAATGTCTCCCCAAACTTCAACCTGATCCTGGTCGATGGTTGGGCCTTGCTCCAGAATGAGCTGGAATACGCCTGCGCTCAGCACGTGGAACGGCAGTTGCACGTTTTCTAACAGCGCGTTGAGCATCATGCGGATCACGCAGTCGATCACCGCCTCCAACCCCTCGGGCTTAATGCCCGGAATCCGCACGTTGATGAGCTGGAAGGTGATGAATCCGGTCCCTGGGCCAAAGTAGTGAGAGACAATTTGACCGAGTGCCCAGACGTCGAGGTCAACAAAGATGGGCACCATCTGCCCCCGCTTGTCGTTGCCCGGATCGGAATTCCATGTGAAACAACCGACTGTGAGCCTTACCTTTGTGTGCAGCCCTAGTTGGTTTGGTCCCGGCGGAATGGGCGACAGTGTTCCAGCGTCAGGTGGAAAGAGATCGACCGTCGGAATGCCGAAGGATACTGCAAACTGAATTCCCGTCGGCACGCCGGGAAAAGTAATCGCAGCGACGCTAGTGGCATTCACCGTGTTGGCCGGGACAAACGCCGGCGAACCGTAATTCAGATAGTGAGGCCGCGTGGTGAAAAGATCCTTGAGAAAAGTATTGATTCCACTCTCGGCCACACCCGCGAACACATGGAAGTTTTGCGTCAAGCTCATCGGGAACCTCCAAACCAGAGCCTTCGATTGGATAGTGCAGAGGTTGGCTGAAGCGTTTCATCGCCGTGAGGGATTAAAATATGGTCATGGAACCCGGGTCCGGCGGGCGCTTTGGCTTGAGCTTGAGGGGATCCGCCGGTCTCATCGTTGCCATCGCGGTCGTCGCCGTTTTGCTGATCATGCTCCCCGCCTACCGCTGGTTTTTCCTGATCAGCGTCCTCGTCGGTCTCGTCATCGCCGGCGGACTCAACCTCTGGCACAAACTCCATCCGCTCAAGGAGCAAGACGTACATCCCAAACGCCCGCTTGGACTTTAGGTAACTATTCTCTCTGCGCCTCTTGCCATCCGCGGCCTTCACGCTGGAAACTGTCTCTATGCGGGTACTGGCACGCTTTATGCTCTCGGCGAGCGACTTGAAGCATTTCCCTCCTGCGGGCGTGCCTGAAATTGCTTTTCTCGGGCGCTCGAACGTTGGCAAATCGAGCCTGATTAATTCCTTGATCGGGACAAAGCTTGCCAAAACCAGCAACACTCCTGGCCGCACTCGGAGCATTAACTTCTATGAGGTTCGCCGCGCGGGGCAGCCCAGGCCTGAGATGCTTTTCGCCGATCTGCCGGGCTATGGCTACGCCAAAGTCTCGCGCGAAATTTCCGCTGACTGGGCCCGGTTCGTCGATCCCTATCTACACCAGCGTCCAAGCCTCGCGCTGTGTCTGGCGTTGGTCGACGCCAATATCCCGCCGCAGGAAAGCGATCGCCAGTTGCTGGAGTTCCTGGCTTCGCAGGGGCGTCCGCATATAGTCGTGGCGACGAAGTCTGACCGCTTGTCTGGCAACACTTTGCGGCAGGCGATGGTCGCCCTCGGACAAGCCTATGCCGGAGTCCCCATCGTGGCCTTTTCAGCAAGGACGGGCGCCGGCAAAGATGAATTGTGGCAGCAGATTCGCTCGGCCTCCTCGCTGTTGTCGCCCGCCTAAAGTCTTTCCTCGGTCTGCCGATAGAGTCGAGAGCAACACTTTGTCGGAGGCGCTCGTGGATCCACATATATCTACGCCGGAGAACTTGGATCGTCGAATCGCTGGATCGTCGGCGGACGCAAACAAGGTCGATGAACCTGTGAGCTACCTCCGCAGGCTCAAAGCGGATGTCTCGGGTACCAGCCCAGCGACGAGTCCGGCGCCCGCGACCAGAACGACTACCAAGACAACGGCCACCACGCGCAACACCAAGGGCCCGGCCGCCGCCAGCCCAGCGTTAATCGAGCGCCGGTTGACTCCCCGCATGCGCTGTTCAGGCAGCGTCGAGCTTCGCGCCAATGACGCCGACGTGCGTCTCTGGGGAACTCTAACCGACATCAGCCTGCATGGCTGCTACGTCGAGATGAACACGACATTTCCGGTTGACACACGAGTGCACCTCGTCCTCAAGTCGTTTGGTTTGAGGATCGAGACTTCGGGCACGGTTCGCGCGACCTACCCGTTTCTTGGCATGGGCATCCTTTTTGCCGATATCAAAGTTGAAGAACTGCGAAACCTCGAGCAGCTTTGCTCGGTTCTTGCCGGCCGCAACGGCATTTCCGGTGCTGCAGTGGCCAAAGACAACAAAGACGACCTTTCGTCGGTCGATCCAAAGTCCCTCGTGGGCGAGATCGAAGAGTTTTTCCGTCGAAAACCGCTCCTCTCACGCGAGGAGTTCCACGCCATCGCTGGACGACTTCGTCGCTCTTGATGAACGAATGGCGAGCGGAAAAAGGTTACTCAAGTGACATCCTCTGCCTCTTCTGACGGCCCCTCCATCCGTTATCATAAAAGGGTATGGCTAAATATTTAGTGACCGGCGCTGCCGGTTTCATAGGATCTTCCCTGGTACGCGCGCTGCTCGAACGGGGCGAACAGGTTCGCGGCGTCGACAACCTCTCTACCGGCAATCGTCAGAACCTCGCTGAAGTTCTGACGAAGATTGACTTCCGCGAAGCCGATATCCTCGACTTGGACGCAATGCACCGGGCCTGCGAGGGCATTGATTACGTCCTCCATCAGGCGGCGATTCCATCGGTTCCCAAGTCGGTGCTCGACCCCATCGGCAGCAACCGCGCCAATATCGATGGGACGGTCAACGTCCTGGTCGCTGCACGCGACGCGAAGGTGAAGCGGGTGGTCTACGCCGCCTCGTCTTCGGCCTATGGCGACACACCAACGCTTCCGAAGAACGAAGCGATGAATCCCAACCCGATTTCGCCTTATGCCGTGGCCAAGCTCTCCAGCGAACTCTACATGGTGTCGTTTTTCCGCTGCTACGGCCTCGAAACCGTCTGTCTGCGCTATTTCAATATCTTTGGGCCGCGCCAGGACCCGTCGTCTCCCTACTCCGGCGTGCTCGCCAAGTTCAGCATGCAGATGCTACGGGGAGAACAGCCCACAATCTTCGGAGACGGCGAAACCAGCCGCGATTTCACCTATATCGATAATGCCGTATCGGCGAACCTGCTGGCCTGCAAGGCTCCGGCAGCGGAATGTGCGGGACGCGTTTTCAACTGCGCCACTGGCCGCCGCGTTACGCTGAACGAGACCTTCGAAGCTCTCAAACCCCTTACAGGCTACAAAGGCGCGGTCAAGTACGCTCCAGAGCGCAGTGGAGATATCAAGCACTCGCTCGCCGACATCACCCTGGCGCAAAAGCATCTGGGCTATAAAGTTCTGGTGACATTCGAAGACGGCCTTCGCCGAACGGTCGAGTGGTACAAGAACCAGGGCCAGCCCGTCGGAGCCTGAAGTACAGTTCCCAGTTCTCGGTTCTCAGTTCTCAGTGAACCCTTGGCGGTTTCTACCGGACATCCCCTCCCTACCCAGTCGGACGTGTACTAACGGACATTGCGGCACGGGTCCAAAGACTTTACGCTCGGAATTGGACCGGTGTCCGCGGTTGACGCCCGAGGCCTGAACCAAGAACGGCAATGAGCCCGCCTGGAGCCCGGTCTACGATCGATAACAACACAGCTATTAACCTCAACGTTATCAGTAGGTTTTGCGACCAGCATGAGTGCCAATCCAACCCGAGTTGACTGGGAACTGTCCGCGACCGATCCCGGTTCGCCTTTGCAAGAGGGCAACCGCGTGCTCGAATCGATCGCGCGGCAGGAGGCGCTTCGCTCTCTGCTGGCCTTCTCGGAACTCCACGAGCAGATCCGAAACCGCCGCCTCGTGACCGGACGCTCTGCCGATCAGGACCTGTTCGAGACCGAGCGCTTCATCCTCGACGAAGTTCTGCAATTGATTTGTACGCGCGCCCAGGCGATTACCCAGGCGGATGGCATCATCGTCGCGCTGGCGGCGCAGACAGAAGGACCTACCCCAGAGATGGTCTGCCACGCCACCGCCGGACCGCTGGCGGTGGAACGTGGAGTGCGACTGATCGCGGAGTCCCGGTTTTTGCAGGAATGCGTGGAAACGGGCCGCATCCTTCGCTGTGACGATTGCGATACCGACCCTCGCGTGGAAAACGACCTGGCCTACCAGATGGGCGTTCGCTCCACGGTGCTGGTTCCGTTGCGCGGAAGGCGCAGTCAAGTTGGCGTCATACAGGCGTTTTCAACCGCCGCTCGAGCCTTCACCGACGAGGACATTCGTTGCTTCGACCTCTTTTCTGAGCTGGTTCTGGCCGCGCTGAAACCGGAAGATCAGGATCGCCGTATCAACTGGCTTTCCGAAGTGGCGGGCGAAGTCCTCAAAACGAAACCCGCGGTGATCGCGGTGATCGCGGTGATCGACAACGATGAAGACGACGCGCCCACAGTCGAGGCCGCTCCTCCATTAGAAGCCGCTGCAGCTACGGTTGCGGCTCCGCCTCTTGCGCCGGTAGCTGTTGCCGACACTGATCTGATTCCACCAGCGTTCACCACGCTTCCGAAGTTCGAGACGACGATCGCACCCGTTGTGATCAATGCGGCGATGGTGGAACTACCTGCGGAACTGCCCGAGACAAAGGATCCGCGGTCCAGTCTCGCGACCAGAAACACAGCTGAGCCTGTCGCCAATGTCGACGACGAGGACGAGGATCAGCCCCTCAAGTACGAAACATTTGCGTTCCAACCATTCGACTTCGACGACACCGGCTCGCATGCGACTGTCCCGTCACCTGAAGTTCTGACAGAAGATCTGTCTGAAGCTTTGCCCGAAACACTGCCGTTCCTGCAGCGACTGTCTCCGGCGAACTCCCGGCCCTGGCTCAATGCCGCAATGGGAGCGGCCGCGGTCGTGTTGGTTTCGGCGGCCGCGTGGTGGGGCGTGCAAGTTCATCGGAAGGTAGAGGCAGCGAGAGCCGAGGTGGCGAAAATCCAGCTGGCCCAACCTCCATCGGTAACCGCGCCTGCGCCGCCAGCGGATGTATTGTCACCTTCAGCGAATGACAGTGCGGTAAACGACAACCTGATGAGCCCGTCAAAGCTCGACGCGGATTCGGCGCCTCTGACTGCTGCGACGCCTGACAAGCTGGCAGCGCTGCCAAAGATCACTGGCGTGCGTCACTGGACCTCGACGATCGGGAGCACGGTCGTCATCGACATGCAGGACCAGGTTCCCTATGAAGTGCATCGTCTGATGAAACCCGAGCGCATCTATTTCGATCTCCACGATACGGCACTCGCGGCTGAACTCGACGGCAAGACGATGGACGTGGGCGACACTTCCCTGACTCGCGTGCGTGTGGCGCAGCCCGTCGCGGGCGTCACACGGATCGTGCTCGATACGAAAGATGGCTCGAATTTTTCGGTCAGCATGGAGTCGAACCCTTATCGCCTGGTGGTTGAGCTGCGGAGCAGCGGGAGCAATGTCAACGCGTTGGCCTCGAACCGTATGCCTGCGAAAACCACCATTCCGAGCGAGCCAGCGGCTGCCACGACGCAAAAGGCTCCTTCTGCGGGCGCGTTGACGGCAACCACTTCAGATCAGGCTTTGCCGGCGCGCACAGGGAAATTTCGCATCGTGCTCGACGCGGGACACGGCGGTTGGGATCTCGGCACGGTCGGCCGCGAAGGGTTGCTGGAAAAAGATCTGGTCCTCGACGTAACCCAGCGTCTGGGCAAGTTGCTGCAATCGCGCTTGGGCTTTGACGTAATGTTTACTCGGACGACCGACAACTATCTCCCGCTTGATCAGCGCGCTGATCTTGCGAACCTGGCGCAGGCTGACTTGTTCGTCTCGGTTCACGCGAACTACAGCAGTTCGGCCTCGGCGCGCGGAGTTGAGACTTACTTCACAAATCGCTTTGCTGCTCCGGGGTCGCGTGAAGTGGAGAAGCAGGAAAGCGACAAGCACGACGACGGAACCGCTACCAAACTGACTCCAGTTTCGCTGTCGGCAGGCGGCTTGCGCGAAAAAACGCAGGAGTCGCAACGCCTCGCGGCCAGCGTGCAGCGTTCGCTCTACGCCACGCTCGCAAGTAACAGTCCTGACATCCGCAACCGCGGCATCAAAGACGCGTCGTTCGCTGTACTGATGGGGACGGTCATGCCGGCGATCTTGACCGAGATTTCTTTCGTGAGCAGCCCTACGGATGAACGCAACCTGCAAAACGCGGCGTATCGCCAGCAAATCGCCGAAGCGCTTTACAAGGGCATCGCGCGTTACCAGGAGGCGGCGCCGCGTTCCAAACTCGCGCAGCTGCAGACGGCATCGGCGCGGCGGTAACGCAACTCATCGGAGAGGGTCCAGGTTAGTGGACCCAGGTTAGCGCCCAAAGAACGGGCGCGAACCTGGGGCACGGATCTTAAACTCCGATCATCGAACTTAGTTGGTCACACCGCCGTATTTCTCCAGCCACTTCAACTCTTCTCGTACTTTGATCTTGCCGTGCCACGGATTCTTTTCGAGCGAATGGCCTTCTCCGGGAAAAATCAATAGATCGCTCGGAATATTCAGCTGATGCAGGGCATGATCAAGCAAATAGCTCTCGAGCGGAGGCACGCGAATGTCGTCCGCTCCTGCCACCATGTGAGTCGGAGTGCGGACTTTGTTGATCTGGAAAATCGCGGCTTCGCTGTTGTAGCGTTCGGGCGCTTCCCAGGGCAGGCCGCCGATGGCAAACGCGTCATCGACGGAGCTGTCATCGTTTCCCCAATCGGCGACGTTTTCGACTCCACCAGCGCCGGTGACCGCCGCTTTGAATCGCGTGGTCTGCGTGATCAGCCAGTTGGTCATGTAACCACCGTAGCTGTAACCGCCAATGGCCAGTCGATTGGGATCGGCGATTCCATCTTTCACTAAAGCATCGACGCCGGTCAGTATGTCTTTACCGGGGCTGGAAAAAAGATTGGGAAAGATCTGCAGCGCGAACTTGTCGCCGTAGCCGGTCGATCCGCGGTAGTTCGGCTCGAAGACCAGCCATCCCGCGTTTGCGGCGAGGCGGTCCCAGACATACCAGTCGGCCTCGAAGTGATCGCCATCGGCGTCCTGCGGGCCTCCGTGGATAAAGACAAACACCGGCAGATTCTTCGCTTCAAATTTTCCCGGCGGGTACATCAGCATGCCTTCGATCGGTGTGCCGTCTTCCGACGTCCAGTGATAGGGCTTAGCCTTGGGCAGCTCGCGTTCGGTAAATAATTGATTGAAAGACGTGATGGGACGAGCCTGCGCCAGTTTATCGGGACCGTCAGCGATGTAGATTTCCGCGGGGCGCGTGATGGCCGAATAGCCGAATGCAAGCCGAGAACTATGCGCCGCGGTCGATGGAGACTCGTAGCTCCCGTGCCATCCCTCGCGCTTGATGATTGCAGCGGCGGGATTCGCCTGGGAGACAAACTGCACTTCTGTTCCCAGCCGGCAGGCGCAGAGCACCGAGCCGTCGGGCAGCGGAGTGTAGTGGACGACTTCTCCGGGGAAATCGGCGAACCAGCGTTTGGGAGCACTCTTACCGCTGGCGTCGCTCGATTGGGTATCGATCCAATAAAGGCGCGGCTGCGGATCTTCATATTTTCGTTCGACCGATCCGAGATCGACGCGAAAGAAAAGATGGCGATTGTCCGGAGCCCAGTGCAGGTCAAGTTCAACGCTCTCGTTGTGCGTCAGGCGGATGGGCGCAGACTCGGCCGTTGCCTTCGCCATGTCGACAAGGTACAAGTCGATGTCTGCCATCCTTTCCTGCCGCTCAGAAACCGACGAACTTACAAACGCCAGTCGCCGACCATCCTGTGAAACGCTGATTTGTGCCACGCGCAACGGGGTATGCGCGATCGCGGAAGCACCCGGCGTTGTGTGCGATTTCTTTTCGGCTGCCGAAAGCTCTTTCGAGCCGAGCGCGGCGTGATGCGCCAAAGCTTCGTCAAGCGAGAGACGGAAGATCACATCGCCGCGTTCATCGCCGCGGTAGCGGATCGTGTCTTTCCATTCCTTCTTGTGATCGTCGTTTTGCTTTTTGGTCCAGGGCTCGCGGGTCGCGAACAGAATGGCTTTCGAATCCGCGGACCAGGCAAAGGAGTGTATTTCTTCGTCACCAGAGGTGATGGAAAAGGCCTCGCCGCCGTTGGGCGAAATCAGAAAGAGCTGGGCGACGTCCTTGTCTTTACCTTTGTCTTTATTCTTGCCCGATTTTCCTTCGTCGTCGCCCGTGTCGGAGCCATCGCTGGATTCGGTCGTATTGCGTTCGGAAAGGAACGCGATCCATTGGCCATCGGGCGACCATTGCGGCGAAGTGTCGTAGCCAGATTGCGTCAACTGCGTCAGGGTGCCGCTGGTTCCCGAGGTTCGATAGAGCCACAGGTCTTCGCGGTAAATCTGCTGCTCCCAGTCGGCTCGCTCGGTCTCAATGACCACGGAGGCGCCGTCCGGAGAGACCGTCACCGACGGAAAACTCACCGAGTTAAAGAATTCGTCGAACGAAATGTAGGGTAGCTTAATCGGGTTCTGCGCAAAAGTTGCGCGGGAAAACAGCAGGGTGCAAACGACATACACCAGGGATAGAGATAGGGCCCGAATCGATCGTTTTACCGAGGGTCTTTGCATAGAAGCCAGTTGAAACTCCGTCAAACAGGGTTTTCAACACAAATCTCTTTTCAGTTCTGCGGCGCGGCTGGTTGCGCCTTGCGCAGCGCCTCATCCAGCGGTTGATTGCCTGGCACGGATTGTTCACCTTCAATCACGCGCCAGCCATCGTCGTAGTCGCGAAATCCTACCGTCGCGCGGTAATGCACCCCGCTGTCGTAGAGCGCCTCGCCGACCCGATTGATCGATACCCAACGCCACACGAATTCAACATCGGCAAAGTTGCCGGATTTGCTGATTCCTGAAATCTTCACCAGTTCGCGGCGCACCACCTGGATTCCGATCGGACCATTGTCCGGAAGCGCCGTCGATATGAGCGGACGGACCGTGTCGACGCCAAGTGGCGTGAGCAGCACATCCCAACATGGCGGGGGCTCAATGTCTGCGGGGCATTTCTGCTCGGTGCCGAGGATCCATCCGCGGCGCTGCAGCACCATAGATTCGGGAGAACTGAAATCTTTATTGGAAACAGTGCCCGTGCGTAGCCAGAAAACCTGCGGCGTTTTAAATGCCTCGGAACTCGCAATCAAATCGGCGGCAAGACGGCGGGTCAGGAAATCGCGCGGAGAACAACACACAGTCACGCCCAGACACAAAAAGATCGCCAGCAGCAATGATTTTCCGCGCATGAAATATTCGTTACGATTGTGTGAGGATTTTAACCAATTGCGCGCGCTTGCGGGGCAGAAAAGGCGAGGTTGCGATCTGTCCATCGAACTGCTTTGACTGTGACCAGCGGCCAGGAACGGGCGCATGACACGCAGGGCAGTCGCCTGTCGGAGTCACATTGTATTTCTCGATCTGATACCCGTAGCGCTGAACCAGCAGCTCACCGCAATGATGGCAGTGAGTGTCTTCGAGATTTTCCACTCGCCCGGGGAGATTGCCTGCATAGACGAAGCGCAGTCCCGCCTCGCGGCCGATGCCTGCGGCGCGCAGCAAGTCTTTGGGGCGTGTGTCGGCGGGCGAAGTCATTTTGTAATCCTGATGGAAGGCGGTGACGTGCCACGGAATGTCGGGCGAAACGCTCGCGAGAAATTTTGTCAGCTTGCGAAGTTCATCGTCGCTGTCGTTAAACCCGGGGATGAGAAGCGTCACGATCTCGAGCCAGATGCCCATCTGATGCAGGCTTCGGATAGTCTCCAAAATCGGTTCGAGGCGTCCACCGAGTTCGCGGTAGTGGCGGTCGTCGAAGCTCTTGAGATCGACTTTGTAGAGATCGACCCAGGGATGGAGATATTCGAGCACCTGCGGCGTCGCGTTGCCATTCGAGACAAACGCCGTCATCAAACCAGCCTTGCGCGCTTCGCGAAAAACCGCGACCGCCCATTCGCTTGTGATCAGCGGTTCGTTGTAAGTGCTGACGACAACCTTCGCGCCCTGCGCCAGCGCATCTTTGACCAGCACTTCCGGATTGGCCTCAAGCGGCGCCGAAACGGCCTCCGGATCGCGTAGCGCTTGCGATGTCACCCAATTCTGGCAATACGAGCAGTGCAGATCGCATCCGAGCATTCCGAAACTGTAGGCGAGTGCTCCGGGATAGGCATGGAAGAATGGCTTCTTCTCAATCGGATCGCACTGGACTCCGGCGACGTATCCCCAGGGAACGTAGAGCGTTCCTCCGCGATTGAAACGAACTTTGCACACACCGGGCTGCCCATCGGGGATCGGACAGCGATGACCGCAGGCATGGCAGCGGACGCGATTGCGTTCGAGCTTTTCAACGAGCGCGGGGTCGGCTTCGTGGACGCGGGCATCGAGGATGTCGCGAAGGGCAGCCATAGGTCTATTCTACGGCGGCTGGGTCTCAGGTGTTAGGTGCCAGGTCTTAGGTCTCAGAAAAATATCGAGGGGCGCGAGTTAATTCGCTGAAGTTAATTCGCTTCTGATTTCGCTCTCTGGCCGTGGTTGCGAATCCAGACTTCGGCTTGCTGGCGCGCGGCCGAAACCTGCGCTTGGGTCATTTGTGAGGACAGGCCTTCGAGGCGAGACTTGCTGATGTCGTCACCCTGGGCCATGGCGATCTCTGACCAGAAATAAGACTTGGACAAATCTCTGGGAACTCCCCGGCCGACCCAATAGTAAGCTCCGAGGGCGGACTGTGCGGTGACGTGTCCCTGTTCGGCTGCCATCTGGAACCATAGCATCGCCTGGCTGTCGCTCTGCGCAACGCCTTCTCCGTTGTGATAGCGCAATCCGAGTTGCCATTGCGCATCGGCGTCGCCCTGATTCGCAAGCGTCTGCAAGTCGGCGATCGATCTCGCCGGCGGATGTTGCTCGACGGTGCCGCGATCGGCTGCGCCATGGTCAGAAACATGTTCCGAAACACGGTCCGACGCACTTTTTAAGAAAACTGGCTGGGATGAGGATGAGGATCCTTCCGCAGCGTTGACCGTTGTCTTGACCGATGATGCCTGCGCCGTTTGCGATGGTTCGGGCCAATGTTTCTTGATCAATGGGGCGATCAAATCCCCAACCGCGATCGCTACGACAAAGATGGCAAGTCCAATCAGCGCCCGGTGAAGAATCCGCGATGACGAGGCAGCAGCGGCCTTCGCTTTGACGGGCACCGCCGCTGCGGCCGCTGCGATCGTCTGTTTGACATCGATCGGCTTAACGACGATCTGCTTGGCAGCGACATCGCTATCCCTAGAACCGGCCGACTTCAGGTCGCGTGGCGAAACTTCCTTTCCGACTGCGGGCTCCACCACTATGGGCGCCTTGTCCAACAAGGCAGCGCGAATCGCCTGACCCGTATGAGACGCAGGAATGCCTGAAATCGCCTCGGGCACCATCGCCTCAGGCGCCATCGTTTCAGCAATGGCTTCTGGCACGATGACGGCATGCATGGCGGCGACAGGCTCCGGTGCGGCTTTTACCTCGAGCACTTCCGCCAACGATTTGGAAACGGGCTCAGACCTGGCCTCGAACACAGGCTCCATCGAATGAATCAGATCCATCGCTGATGGCTGGATATTCTCGGGCTCAATCGCTTCAGGCTCGATCGCCACAGGCTGCGCGGTTTCGCGAATTGATTTCGGAACCAGTTCGCCCAGACGATCCAAAAGTGTGCCGTGGGCTTTGGTGAAAGCGTGCGGGTGTGGAGAGAAAATCTCGAGCACTCCGACGACGCGAAAATTGGAGACAATTGGAGAGGCCATCAGCGAACCAATGCCCAGAGCGCGACCGATTTCCGGATCGATGCGCGGGTCGTTCTCCATGTCATCGCAGGAAACGAGCTGCCCGCCGCGAACGCATTCGCCCGAGAGCCCATGCTCAGTGTCGACCCCGGCACCGAGCGGCGGAACTGGAGCACCAGTCGCGGCGCGCCACATCATCTGGTCTTCTTCTAGCCCCTGTCGTTGTCCTTGCCCTCGGAGACCCAGTGCCGCACCGCTCGCTCCCGTGAGTTCCCATGCGGCCTCGGTAATGAACTGGAAAATTGCCTCGGAGTTATCGCCGAGTTCACGGATCTGAACGCGAACTTCATCGAGCGAAGAAAGCGCGCTACTGCGCTGCGCCGCAGTCGCGAGAGTCGCAGCGGTCTCGAGTTCGGTCGAGCCTATTTCTTGTTCGTGGTGACGCGCGAGTTGTTCGGTACGGGCGGCGTGGTTCGAAGCGGCAATCAGCAGATTGGCAAAAAGCCATTCTTTGAGGATCTTTCGCGAAGCATCGGAAAGCGCGGAAAACTGGATCCCGCTACGCCCTGAATCATCGCTCCAGATCACCTGACCGTTGCCGTGTATGAAGTTCCTGGTTTCCGGCAGATCGAGGCAAAGGCTGACCGCCCGGTTCGGTTCGAGTCGTTCACTGGTCTGGACGGCAAAGCCGCTTTCGTTGAGGTCGAGCAGTTCGCTCAAGTCGACGACCAGGCCGGTGTCGGAGCCATTGAAACTGGCGTAAACCGGCGTGTGAAGTTTTTGGCGAACGGCGCGGCGGCGGTCTCCGTTCGGAGGAACCGAGTTTGGATCCGGCAGTCTGAGAGTGCTGCGATCCATATTGCACTACATCTTACCTTATGAATCAGGCAGCTGGAGGCGAGAAACACGATTGGGCCATGGCAGGATCGGACGATCGGGCCATTGAAAATCTAAGAGAATCAAGGGCTTTCGAGGGCCATTTCTCACGGATTGGATTACCCCGATCGGTTCTCAAGCAGGCTGCGGAAAAGGCGCACTGCGATTGTCCCTATTGCTCTGGTGCCTCATCCGTCATCCCCCGCAGGCGGAGAACGGAATCTTCCGCCCGCTCTTGAGGAACGATCCCGCGCACCTTGCCGTATATTGCTGGCATGCGAATGCGCGGCATCCTCGCCATCCTTCTTGTTTGGACACTCTCTTCGGCAGTATCGGGTTTTTGTTCCGACCTTGCTCTGATTCACGCAAAGATTTATCCGTCTCCCACTGAATCGCCAATCGAAAACGGTGCAATCCTTGTACATGCGGGCCGCATCCTTGCCTTTGGGCCAAACGCCACAATCAAAATTCCGAGCCATGCGACTGTTATTGAGTGCAACGGCATGGTTGTGACGGCTGGTTTCTGGAACAGCCATGTGCACATCCTTACGCCGGGCCTGCTCCATGCGGAAAAACTCTCGTCCGAACAGATCACTGCACAACTCCAGGACATGCTCACGCGCTGGGGCTTTACCACGGTCTTTGACATAGCGTCCGTTCTGGAAAACACGAATCTCATTCGCCGTCGCATAGAAAGAGGGGAAGTAAGAGGGCCGCGGATCCTTACCGTCGGAGAGCCGTTCTGGGGCAAGGGCGGAACGCCCGTTTACGTCAAAGGATTCCTCGAAGCCAATCACATCATCATTCCCGACGTCGAATCAACTGCGCAGGCGACGGTGCGGGTGCGCCAAGAGATCCGTGACGGCGCGGACGGCATTAAGATCTTTGCAAATTCCGTCGAGGCGGATGGCGTCCTGACTATGTCTTTGGAATTGGCCAAGGCGATCGTGGCTGAGGCCCACCGCGCTGGCAAGCCTGTCTTCGCCCATGTTTCCAACGCTCAGGGAATCGAAGTCGCGATTCAGAGCGGGGTCGACATCCTGGCGCACACTACTCCCGTCGATGATCTCTGGAGCCCCTCTTTTGCCGGGCGCCTGACGGCAGCGCACATGGCCCTCACTCCGACGCTCACTCTGTGGGATGTCGAAGCCAGGAAAGGCAACGCTTCACCTGACGAAGTCGAGAAAGGGATGAGCAGGGCAGCACAGCAGCTGAAGGCTTTCTCTCAAGCAGGAGGGCAAGTCCTGTTCGGCACTGACGTGGGCTACATCGAAAAATTCGACACTTCGGAGGAATTCGCCTGGATGTCCCGCGCCGGAATGAATTTCCAGCAGATTCTGGCTTCCCTTACGACGAATCCAGTCACGCGCTTCGGATATTCAAGCCATTCTGGGCGCATAGCGAAAGGAATGGACGCTGATTTGGTCGTACTGGAAGGCGATCCTGCGGAAGATGTCACCGCCTTTTCTAAAGTCCATCAAGTGATCCGAGGCGGTCAGCTCATCTATCCAGTTCGATAAATTTGAGTGTAACGCGATCTCTAGCGATTCAAATGCGATTTTTTCCGCATGCTGCTAGAGGTTCGCGGCCAGAAAGGGCCGGTCGTTGTGCGCAGTCTGCGCGGCCGGGACGAGCATCTCCGGCATGGTCAGGACGCGTTCGAGCGAGTCCGCTAGGGTGGTGGGGAATTCGGACGTCAGTAGGTTGATATCCATTTGCAGCAGGCGGCGGCTGTAGGTGCGGTAAATGACGAGCGCACCTCTCCGTTGGTTCGACGTGGTCACCAGATCGAGGGTCAGTTTCCACGAAGGTTGGCCGGAAATGGCAACCATGTGAGGCTGTTTGCTCCAATGGAAATGCCGGGCGCCTTCTCCGGGAGCGGATTGATCACCGGGCATCGCCTTGAGTTGCAATTCAAAGGCGTCGAAGTCGTTGCTGTCGAAAGCTGCGACCAGAATCCTTCGCACCTGATCGAAGTCACTGGCCACCTTGAGTTCTTCGAGCGCGCGACGCACCGAAAGATTGTTGATGACGATCTGGCGCTGGTCGATGGTGCGCTGTGCCACCCGCCGCAATTCGCCGAATTCCAGGTAGTTCAAGTGCTGGACGCCGAGCCAGATTCCGGTACCGACAACTGCCAGCACCAATCCCAAAGTGCTGCCCGTTGGCCACAGCAGGAACAGACTCAGCATGGCGAACACGGCCGAGACAGCGTAAAGCACGATCACCACCTGCCGGTGCGAAAACCCCATTTGCAGGAGCTTGTGGTGGATATGCTCGCGATCGGCGGTAAAGATCGGACGCCCACTGATCAGACGGCGCACGATCGAGAGCAACGTTTCAAGAATCGGCAATCCGAAGGAGACGACCGGGATGGCAACTGCCACGAAGGTCGGCGCCTTCTGCGCCCCCGCCAGCGCCAGCGCGCTCAGCATGAAGCCGATGAACAGGCTGCCCGAGTCTCCCAGAAAAATCGTTGCCGGATTGAAATTGAAGCGCAGAAATCCGAGGATCGCGCCGGCAAGCGTAACGCTCATCAGCGCGCCCAGCCAGGAATGGACGACCAGCGAGACGACAAAAAACACCATCGTCGAAAACAGCGCAGACCCGGCGGCCAAACCGTCCAGACCATCGATGAGATTAAAGGCGTTCGTAACCGCGACCACCCAGAGAATGGTTAGTGGGAGCCCGACGAACCAGGGCAACGAATGAGAGCCAAAAATCAACGGCAGATCGAGGACGCGCATTCCACCGGCGAACAGCATTGCGGCGGCAATCGCCTGTACGGAAAACTTCAGATACGGACCGGCGCCGCGGAGGTCGTCATAGATCCCAAGGCAAAAGATCAGGCAAGCGGGAACGTAAATTCGGAGAAGCGTTGCGGGAGCAAGTCCGTCGAGCAGACGGGGGAAAATAAGGGATAGCCCGAGCCACATACCCAGACTGATGGAGAAGGCCAGAAAGATTGCCACGCCGCCCAGGCGCGGAAGCGGGGTTTCGTGGACGTGCCGTCCATCTTGCGGTATGGAAACCCAGCCTCGGCGGGTCGCCATATCTCGCACTTCGCGTGTCGCCACAAACGAGAGAGCCAGCGAAAAAGCGAATAACGCAAAGAAGAGCAGGGTCAATTCAAACTTCCCTTCCGGCTGCAACACTCGCCATCACGCACCACATCCTGAGAGCGAACGTTTCACCCGTTCCTTCAGACTTTGCAAATTCGTGGCGCTATACGATGACGCGAAAGCGTTGAATGTTGTTTCAAAAACTATACAACTCGCGGTTGGCGTTCAGCAACCATTGCGGGGTTAGCAAGGTTACTCTTGATAGTCTGCGACGCGAAAACAAGCGGCTCCGCCAAACTTAGCGCCAGTGGCCCTGTGATAAACTCAAAGGACGCGTCAATCCAGGGTTATTGGCAGGAGTCCTTGTATGTCCGGGCGGAATTGCGGTTTCGTTCTGCGAGTTTCTCGTGGGCTGATCATTAGGTCATGCAGCGTAGTGATTCTGTCTGCATGCATCTGGGCTCAGGCTCCGGCTCCGGCTACTGAAACGCCCGCGCCAGCACCGCAGACACCGTCAACAACGGCTCCCTCGTCTGAATCGTCTTCGACTCAGAGTTCTTCGCCTCAAAGCTCTTCAACTCAATCGTCGCGAGTGGTGGCTAACTCCAACGTGAAGCTAGGCGTCGGCGATCTGATCGAAGTCACGGTATTCGGAGTACCCGACCTTTCCGCTAAGACGCGCATCAGCGGGTCGGGAGACGTCTATCTTCCCCTGATCGACTACGTTCACCTCGCCGACCTCACCACCGACGAGGCGCAAGAACTGATCCAGAAGCGGCTAGAGGATGGCGGATTTCTGCGCGGTCCTCACGTTTCCATTTTTGTCGACGAATCGGCCTCGCAGGGTGTCACCATGGTGGGCGAGATCGCTCGTCCCGGTACCTACCCCGCGATTGGAGACCGCCGACTCCTCGATATGATCTCGATTGCTGGCGGCCTGACCGACAAGGCCGGACGGGTTATCACGATCGAACGTCATGGCGATGCGAACGACAAGGTTGAGATACATTTGTCGTCCAACCTGTCTGAAGACACTGACAAGAATGTGGACATCTATCCCGGAGACACGATCATCGTCTCGCGCGCTGGAATTATTTATGTTGTCGGGGATGTGAACCATCCCAGCGGATTTCTGATCGAAGACAATGGCCTCTCAGTGCTCAAGGCCCTGGCGCTGGCTGGGGGTAGCACGCGCACCGCTTCCCTGACGAAAACCAGAATTCTGCGGCCCGGAGCGAATGGGATTCAGGAAATTCCAGTCAATCTCAAGAAGGTCCTGTATGCCAAGGCGCCGGATATCCCTCTGGTAAGGGGCGACGTTCTTTTCATACCGGGGAGCGCCGCCAAGGCTGCGGCGTATCGCACGGGCGAAGCAGCGATGTCGCTTTCGACTGCTCTGGCGGTCGTTGCGGTTCATCCTTAGAAGTTCATCCGCAAAAATTCCTAGAAGAAATCCTTCTGCACTGCTTCCAAAACAGCGACGTAGTCGCGCGCTGTTTTCTCGCGCGATAACCTGTCGACAACGTATTGCCGTCCGTTCATCCCCATCTTTGTTCTAGCTTCTGGGTCCGCGCCCAGACTGAGGATTGCGTTGACCAAAGCGGTCTCGTTCTCGGGTTCCACAAATACACCCGCGCGAGCTTCTTCGATAATCTGCCGTGCCTGTCCGTCGACCGCAACGATTGCCGGCCGCCCGCAGGCCATGTATTCCAGCAGTTTGGTTGGAATCACCGTCTTGAAGAGCTCCGTCTTTTTCAACATCACTAGGCAGACATCGGCTGCTGAAACATAACTTGGTATCCGTTCACGCGGCTGCTGGCCGAGGAATTGGATATTAGCGAGTCCGCGTGCGGCGGCGAGTTGCACGACTTGTTCCTTTTCTGCTCCCTCCCCTATGACGAGAAACATGGCGCTTGGCATGGCGGTCTGGAGCTCCTCGGCGGCAGCAATCATCGTCTGCAATCCAACCGCGTTGCCGATGGTGCCGATGTAGCAAATCACAAACCTATCTGCAAGGTGAAGTTGGGCACGGACCTCCGCGGCTGCTGGATCGGGCCGGAACAGATCGGTCTCGACACCATTTTCGACAACCGAAATTTTGTCCGCAGGGACATTCCAGTGCCGCATCAGATGATCCTTGAATGCGGGCGTGACCACGACGATGCGCTGAGCGCGGAGATACAGGAATCCGGCGATGGCCTTGAGAATGCGATAAAGCAGGCTGCCTTCGTTGCCCGCACCAACGGCCGCCAGCGATTCCGGCCACAGGTCGCGCACTTCGAAGACGAACGGAACGCGCTTCCACCAGGCCAGCCACCATCCTGAGAGCGCGACCAACAGTTGCGGAGACGAGCCAATGATCACGTCTGGCTTGCTTAGAGCGAGCCCGCTGAGCGCAGCCGAGACACAAAAAGATGCGTAATTACGGATTCGCTCGTGCGCCTTTCGGTTGGGCAACGGCCAGAGCCACGTCCGAGCAACCTTCACTCCGTCGACAGTTTCAGTCCAGTGGAGCCGTCGAAATCGCGAGCGCCACTCCTCGGGCACGACGCCGGTTGGATGGTTCGGAAATCCGGTGAGGACTGTCACTGCATGCCCCATCCGCGCCCAATGGCGCGACAGTTCGACGGCACGCGCGGCGGGCGCTCCCATCTCGGGCGGAAAGTATTGTGAGACGTAGAGAATTTGGACCTCCGATTCCGATGGGATGTTTGACGATGCTGGTTGTTCTGCCCTTGTGGATCGCGTTTGTGGTGCCGGTCTCGCTGGCGTGGATGGTGTGGAGAGGACGCGATGCAAGGATCACTCACCTCTGAACTTCATCAGCGCATAATAGGCTACGAATGAAACCGCAAAACCGACGAACCACGAATAGGCATACAAAATCCGCAGCGGCGGAACGACCAATCCCACCAGCGCCGTCCCTGCTCCCAAAGCCAGTGCCAGCACTGCCAGCCAGTTAAATCCGCGCGAATATTCGTAGACCCCGCCGCGCAGATAGAGATCGTCAACCACGAGCACGCGCCTGCGAATCACGAAGTAGTCGCAGATCATGATGCCCGCCACCGGGCCGAGGAATGCGGCGTAGCCTCCGAGCCATCCGAAGATGAACGTGCCGTAATCGGACAGCAGCTTCCACGGCATCAACGCAATTCCCATGAAGCAGGTGATGATCCCGCCGGTGCGGAAGTTGATTTTGCGCGGCCACAGGTTCGAGAAATCGTTCGCCGGTGAAACGACGTTGGCTCCAATATTTACGTTCAGTGTGGCCAGTAGAATTGCGAGCAGTGAAATCACCACAGCCACGGGCGAATGAAAGCGGCTCAGCAATTGAACCGGATCCCAGATCGCTGTCCCGTAAATCACCACCGTCGCCGACGTCACCAAGATTCCAATCAGCGAATAGAGCGTCATCGTCGTCGGGAGGCCGAGCGCTTGTCCTATCACCTGTTGCCGCTGGCTCTTTGCAAAGCGCGTGAAGTCGGGAATATTCAGCGACACAGTCGCCCAGAATCCAACTGTGCCATTCAACGCGGGAATGAGGAATTTCAGGAAATCCGAAAAGCTCACGAAGCGTGACGGAGCCGACAGCATGGGGCCGAATCCGCCGGCCGCTTTGTATGCCCAGCCTAGCAGTAACAGTCCAACGGCCAGCAGGATCGGCGCACTGATTCCCTGCAAGAAGCGTATGTATTCGATGCCTTTGAGAATGACAAGGAGGTTGATCAGCCAGAACGCCATGAAGCAAATCGCCGTACCGTGCGCAACATTCGCCCAACTGGGAGCGAGCGTCGTGATCAGCGTATTGATGGCTTCGCCGCCGATCCAGGTCTGGATGCCGAACCATCCGCACGCGACCAGAGCGCGCAGAACCGCAGCGAAATTCGCGCCCAGCACTCCGAACGAAGCCCGCGCCAGCACGGGAAACGGAATGCCGTAGCGCGCTCCGGGGTGCGAGTTCAGGAGCATCGGGATGAGGACAATCGTGTTGCCCAGAAACACCGTGGCTACGGCCTGCTTCCAGTTCATGCCTCCCTGGATCAGGCTTGCCGCCAGCATGTAGGTCAGAATATTGACCGACATCGATACCCAAAGCGCGGCAAAGTTGTAGGTACCCCACGTCCGGCGTTCGGACGTGGCGGGCGCGAGGTCTTCGTTGTAGAGGGGGCTGGATTCGATTTGAGCGGATGGGGGCATGTGATTCAGCTATCAGCCGTCGGCTATCAGCTATCAGTTACATCTCAATTTGTCATCCCGAGCGAAGCGAGGGATCTGCATTTTGCAGCGAACTGCAGATCCCTCGCTTCGCTCGGGATGACAATCTAATAATCAGTTGGCGATTTTTTCTCACTCGCTAGTCTGCGGCCTTCGTTTGTCCGGTCTGCGTCGTCAGCGCCCCGTAGCTGTCCGGCCGCCGGTCGCGATAAAACTGCCACACTTTTCTTACTTCCTGGATCATTTCCAGATCGAGGTCGGCGACCAGCACTTCATCTTTATCGCGGCTCGCCTGGGCAATGATCTTGCCGCGCGGACTGCAGAAATAGCTCTTGCCGTAAAATTCCCCGATGTTCCAGGGCTTCTCGCGGCCCACGCGATTGATCGCGCCGACGAAGTATCCGTTGGCCGCGGCATGGGCAGGCTGTTCGAGTTCCCACAAATACTCTGAGAGACCGGCCACCGTCGCTGAGGGATTGAAAACAATTTCCGCGCCGTTCAGTCCGAGAATGCGCGCGCCCTCGGGAAAATGCCGGTCGTAGCAGATGTAGACGCCGACGCGTGCGTATTTTGTTTCGAAAACGGGGTAGCCCATGTCTCCTGGCGTGAAGTAGAACTTCTCCCAGAATCCGGGATGCACGTGGGGAATGTGGTGCTTGCGATATTTACCTAAGTACTTGCCGTCCGCATCAATGACGGCCGCGGTGTTGAAGTAGAGCCCCGGCATCTGCTCTTCATAGACTGGAACGACGATGACCATGCCATATTTGGCTGCGATTTCCTGCATCAGTTGCGTCGTCGGTCCATCGGGAACACGCTCGGTGAGGTCGTACCAGCGAATGTCCTGCTCGGCGCAGAAATAAGGACCGTAGAAAAGTTCCTGAAGGCACAGTATCTTCACCTTCTTCTTCGCCGCCTGCTCGATCAGCTTCAGATGCTTGTCGATCATGGCCTTCTTGATCTCCGGCAGCGGACGGTTGGTACCAACCGCGTTGCTCGACTGGATCAAACCGCAGCGGACATTTCTGGACATGGACGCCTCCGAGAGAGGTCAATATATCAGACCTTCAGATCGTCCTTCAGATCGGCGTTATACGACGGATTGGAAGGCAATGGTCGTCGCGCGGCCCTCTACCGCAGCGCCGCGAATAGAGCTTCTTTCCAGCGCCGGTTATTGAGAGTCCAGCAAACTTTCGGTTTGCGTTCTTTCTCAAGCACGGGAGCCCACACCGCCCGGTTCCGCTCGTCGGAGGCGACATTGAGCCGGTCAACCACGGTCATGCCGCGCGTGAGTTCGCTCCCTGTTTCTACGTCGATGAAATGATCGCTCCACTCGGCGCCGATCGAAGGATCAAGCGCGATCGCCATCGCCACCGGGTCGGGGAGACAGATGCCATCTTCTCCGGTCTGAACTTTGAGCGCATGACGGGCATGGCTGTTGCATTCAACGGCAAACTTCGCGAGGGGATTATCAAGGGCGAGAAGCCGAGCGATGTCCTCTTCGCCGATCACGGCCTCTCCTCGGCAAAGGTGCCAGCCGACCAGTTCGATCGGCAAGCCACTGCGCATCACCATGGCGGCCGCTTCGGGATCGACGTAAATATTGAATTCGGCGGCAGGCGTGAAGTTGCCTTCGCAGCAAGGTGCGCCGCCCATGATGACGCAGCGTCCAACTTTCTGCGCGATCTCAGGCTTCTTCGCCAGCGCCAGTGCGATATTCGTCAGCGGGCCGAGCGTGACGACGACGATGCCGGGATTGGCGTCGATAGCATCAATGATAGCGTCGACCGCGTTCGTGCCCGACGCCGACCGCCTCGGCGCGGGATAGTTATGATCTCCGAGACCATCGCGGCCATGAAACCAGGTGGCATTTTCGTGGATGCGGAGAAGCGGCTTTGCCGCTCCGGTGTAAACAGGGACGTTCGATCCGCAAAGCTCGACCGTATAAAGCGCATTGCGGGTTGATTGTTGTACGTCAACATTTCCGGCGACGGTCGTGATCGCAACTACGCTGACATCCGGCGCCCGCAGTGCCATGATCAAAGCAACGGCATCGTCGGAGGCGGTGTCGGTATCGATAAGAAACGGGCGTGGCACGCCGCTAGGATAGCAAACCGGCGAGCGCGAGGCGGGACGGGCACGATTGCCCGTCCCCGGGTCAAACCTTCGACCTAGTGGGTAAAGGTGAAGTTCAGGCCGGTTGCCAGCGTGATGTCGTTGCGTTCGATTGGAGGCGTAGAAGCCAGCGGATGATTATCAAAGTTATCCGAAAACGTAAGCTGCCAGCCGAACCACTTGTTGAGCTTGGTAGACACTCCCATATTGAATGTTCCGCGCAAGATGTAGACATTGTCGGCGGTTGCTGCGGCGGGTGTGATGTTGGTTTGGCTCAAACTGGGGTAGAGCAAAAAGCTCTGATTGAAGACGGTGCTCTTGCCGAGTTTGTGCATGAACGTATCGCCGACGGTTAATGCTGCGGTGCTATCGGAGTGGTTGTAAGTGACAAGTGGTACCTCGGAAAGAACCAGATCCGAGAAACTCTCATGCGTGTAGTTGACTCCGGCAAGCACGTCAAGGGTCGTGTTGGGATTCTTGATGGCGTGGAAGCCGATACCGCCGCCGAGAATGTAGCGCAGATCCAGGTTCTGCAATCCGTTGTTGAAGAAGTCAGCACTGCCGAATCCGAAGACACGAGGAATGAAATCGCGGTCATAGCGAATCCCGCCAGCGTTGGAATTAGCGGTGGTCTGCGTGGGAATGGTTTGCTGGGCAAGCTTGCTGGTGGTGGCGTAAACAGTGGTCTCGTACAACGTCAGCTTGTCGTGGAATCCGGCACGCACCGCATTGAAACCGATGTTCAGGTTTTTGGTTTCGCTGTTTCCGGCCGTGAGAGCGAAGCCGAGGTTCGCGCCGCCATTCCAGCCTTCTAACAGGCCCGGGTGCAGGCTCTTTTCATAAGCGGCCTGTTCTGCCGGACTACGCACCAGCGTCACCGAAGCCTTTGGCGCCTCTACGGGGCCGCCTGACTTCGTCGCGATTACGACATCGTCGCCAGTCGTCGTCACCGGACCCACGACTGTCTTGCCGCCGACGGTTACGTTCAAATCGCCTGCCGACGTGATGCTTTGGATCGCATCGAATTTCACGCTCACATCGCCGGCGTAGTCGGTTTTGATCACCAGCACCTTGCCGTCCGATTTCGTAATTGAACCGGTCAGCTTGTCGCCGTTTTTCAGAACGATCTGGTCGGCCAGCGCCGGAATCGACAATAAGAGAAGAAGACCCACCACAATTTTTTTAGGCACAAGAACCTCCTGGAGTTTTGATATGAAATTTCGTTTTCAATAAACGGACGAAATGGGGCCCACGGGCAGGATGGGAGTGACAGGACTCCCCTTGCCACAGATTCATTGCTAAAGACTAAAGACGATTGAGATTCGTTATCTGGAATTATATCGGGCGAGCGGGGTCTCAGGCCTTATTTTCGGGCTTCGCTTCTGGCTTTACTTCGGCAGCTTTCGTTTCGTCGGTCTTATTTTGGTCCTTCATGCCATCCTTCAATGCCCGGATGCCGTCGCCGAGGCCTTTGCCCAACTCCGGCAATTTCTTGGGGCCGAAGAAGAGAAGAGCAATCACGAAGATCACAATGAGGTGCATCGGCTGAAACAGACCTTCAAACATAAAGCCTCCAAATCAGACATTCCGGACGAAACGTCCGAAGGGCCTAACTCACGCCAGTGTATCCCAATTGATCCATGCCAGTCGCGCGAATGCGCAAATGCTCGGTCTGAACGGCCCAAGCGCCCCCAATTACTTCCGTGACCTTTCGGGGATGCCTCTGCCGGACTATTTTGGCCACAGGGCAATTCTTGCGCTTCAAAACCGCCAAAGTCCCGTTGGAGGCCTGCTTTGCGACTCTGTTTTCGATCTCTCTTGCTGTTTCTGATGGCAGGTTCCATGCCCGCACAACCGGCGACGCCGGCGCCCGCATCTGACCCGATTTTTCTTTGGCTGGCTGGCGGAATTTCCAGTGCCAGGATCGAACGCCTCGCGCAAACGCCGGCGATTTCATGCCGCGCCACCACGCAATGCACACGCGCTTTGCAAAAGGCAGGGGCCGACTCAGGATTGATTCAGAGCCTGGCACGTCAGGCTTCTGCGCAAAAGCCGACCTCCGGCGTCGCCTGCTCCTGCTCGACTCCGTCAGCGCAGGTTGCGGCGTTGATTCACGACAAGAACTTCGAGGCTGCTGAAGACAAGATTAACGCGATGCTTCGTGACGATGCGGCGAGTTCCCTGCCCAACCAGGCTTTGCTGCACTTTGTCCTCGGAACCGTCTTGCGCCGCGAGGAACGCCTCGACGATGCGCTCGACGAATTTACGGAGTCGTCGCGCCTGATGCCCGGCTTCCCCGAAACTCACAATCAGATTTCTTATGTGTTTTATCGAACCGACAATGCGGCTGACGCCCTCGCCGAGGCTCGCACCGCACTCAGCATCGATCCCGCAAACGCCGAGGCTTACCGCTATTTAGGACTCGCGCTCTACGCCAACGGTCATTACGACGCCGCGTTGCACGCTTTCGATGAATCGCTCGTCCGCGAACCCGCGACCTCACCCGCCAATGCCGACGTCTACTTCGACATGGGAATCACGCATCGCGACCAGGGAGATCTGCGCCGCTCCGCCATTGCCTATCGCCACGCCCTCAGCCTGCGCCCCGACTTCTGGGAAGCGCACAGCAATCTCGGCGTCGTTTTGCATGATCAGGGCAAACTGGATGAGGCTATCGCCGAGTACCGCGCCGCCAAGCGTCTCAATCCCGACGAAGCGAGCGTCCGCAACAACCTCGGCAACACTCTTTGCGACAAAGAAGACTTTGACGCCGCCATCTCCGAATTTCAGGATCTCTACAAGCGCAGTCAGGACTGGGAAGGCGGCCACAACTGCCTGGCGCGCGCCTACATGTCGAAGCGCGACTATCCATCCGCGGTTCGGGAACTAAATGCCGCCATCGCTTCCAATCCTTCAGGAGCCGCCGAGCACCGCGTTCTCGGCCAGGCGCTGCTATTGCTGGGGAAAGATCAGGAAGCGGTCGACGTCCTGCGTAAGGCCGTATCCCTCAACCCCGATTCTGGCCTGGCTCATCATTATCTAGGGACGGCACTCGTCAATACCCAGCAGCTTGCTGAAGCCGAAAAAGAATTTCGCGAGGCGCTTCGGCTGGAGCCGAGCGCCCAGAACCATTATTCCCTCGCCGCCTGCCTTATGGCGGTGAACCAGTACGAAGAGGCGCTCGGTGAACTCGAAATCGCCTCCCGCATGGACCCGAGCGAGAACCTGTACCGCGCCCGTATGCAGGAGGTTGTTAGGCTGATTACGAGCACAAAGTAGCTTCGCGCCGCCTTGGCCAAATACTTTGTCCAGCGCCTTGTCCAGCCCTTTTGTCCAGATGGACAACAGAACTCCCGTCCGTGGGATTACCTTTTTTATGCACTGTCGTGTGTCGCCTTCCTGCCATAGCCAAACCTAGAATGTGGATAAGAGTAAGAGTCGTTAAGAAAACGCGGCGTTGATTTTAAGCGCCGCTGGGGGCGTCCTCCATGGAATCCAGCGCAACCAAGCGAAGTCCGGAAAAGTCCGTTAGTCCCTCGACCCCGCCCAACGCGGGTTCCAGTTCCAACTTAGAACGAAATGCGCCTAAGGGACCAGCCGGCCCACAGGAGAGTCCATTGGCGATGGATAAAGACAAAAAGGTCATTGGCTACGGCCTGCCTTGCTCCCATTGCCACGCCTACTATCCCGCGGATATGCGCGCTTGCCCCATCTGTAAGTCGACGGAGCGTGTTTCCCCGGCCGCACCGGTCATGCACTCGATGCACCCGATGCCCTCAGCGGCAGCGCAGCCCGCGGCCGGCAAGGACATCGACAGCGAACGCGAACGCATGTTGAAAGAGCTTAAGTCGCAGGCCTTCGCTTCTCATACCCAGATCAATACCGCAGCCACATTCCGCTGCGTTCTGGAGCACCAGCACAGCGGAGCCACCGAACCGGCCGCCGTTTGCCACAGTTGTTATGGCGACGTCCGGCAGCAGGCCGACCGCATGGAAGCCGCACTGCACATGGACGCGAAAGAAGCGGCCAAGATCGTCTACGAAGCGGTCTGGGCCGACACCTCCGATCCGAACACTACTTACCTCAATGCCGCCAAGGCTCTGCTGGCTGAGTTGCGCAAGCGAGCCGGAATCGGGCTGCTACTCGGGCCGAATCAACCCCTGACCCACTAGATCTGCGATTGGGTGTGAGGCTCGATCTTGCTTTGGGCTGATGGCCGGGCCGAAGCCCTGCGCAACTACGTTACGACGTGGCCCGAGGCAGGCTATGAATTTCGTAAGCAGTATGTAGTGCTACACAGCGTCGAAAAGGAATCCTAGTTATGTTGAACCCGGGCAGTTTCTAGGAACAGCTCAAAATAAGGCGTCATTGAGGTAACGTCCGGATTACACTCTTTGAGGTTCTGGCGACCACATGATAACTAGAAGTTCGTGGGCGAAAGAGCGAAAGCTCGGCTCTGCTGGGCTCGCTGCTGTAGTCGCGGGCTGGGCCATGCTCCTGTACATTCAATCCTTCACTAGCGTCTGTGGCCCTCCCGCACGATTCCTTTTTTGGCCACTTCTCCTGATCAGTCTCGGATCGCCGGTTGCGGTTCTGTGGGCAGCGATTAAGGACAAACGGTGGTGGGCTATTGGATTAATTCCAGCTATTTTGCTCCTGCTGACCGTACTGGGAACCTTCGAGGGCTGCTGACGCAGATTCCTACCTGACGCAAAATCGCGATTCCACTCATTGGCGTGAGTTGGGTCATTCCAGAAATCTGTGCGCCTTTGCCGATTCGAGCTTGCGCGTCCTCACGCGCCTAATCAATATGAACATCGGAGCACAGAGGACCAACCCAACGAAGAAGAAGGCGGGAACCTCTCCCGGAGTTGGACAATCCCAACAGACCACAGGGTCCCAACCCACTTCCCCTGATGTTTGAGATTCAACCGGCTTGGGGTTTGTTTTGTCGCACGGCTCTGATTGTTCTTTTCCCGTCTGCGCTGCTGGCTTTGTATGGTGGGATTTTGAACTTGCCTTGTCCGTCGCGGCCTGAGAAAGGCATGGCGACGCTGCCGCCGACAGCACTAAACTCAGAAATGCCATGATGAGCAATACGATCGTGCGAGCCCGCCTCATAGAGCTATTAGACACCGGAGTGCTGGCAGGCGGCTGTGACGGTAGTGGGGTGTCCGGCATTCAGTTAGTGAAATCGCCTGATTTCGTCAGCCAAGGTTTAGCCAGTCCCTTTTCTGCGGTATGCTGGCGCAGGCCGCTATCCTTAAATGTACGACCGATCAAAAGTTGAAGAGGTTGTGTCAGCCGTTCGCGCAGTAACCACCGAACATGCCGTGCAAGTTTCCGAACACTTCGCTGGATATTTCGATGAGCTTGCCATCACGGTTGCGCTCAAGACTGACACGTCTGAGGTTCAAGTGCAGAAGTTGAAAGACAAAGTCTTGGCAGCCCTTTCGCAGGTGGCGATGCCATTTCAATGGTTGGTAATTTTTCAGAAAGATGGTGAGGGTGCCGGAACGCTATTTCCCGATGGCTTGTTCACAGGCGATTGTGAGTGAAATCGCCTGCTTACGTCAGGTAGTGGTTAAAGGTTCGTGAAGCTGTTCTGGTAGCACGACAAACTCAGACAGGCCTTCTGTGGTCTCAATTCCGCCTCGCCCGGTGCGAATGCGAATCAAGTCACGGCCACGAGCATCCCGCCATCGAGCAATGACCTCACACAGGACACCTGCGGGCTGCGGATACGTGCTCCTGTCATCCAGTAGGGTGGCGCTGAAAATCAGGCATTTGTCGATGATTTCGTGGCGACGTTGCTCCGCGTCTACAAATTCGCACGCCACGAGGCCGGGTTGCGGTTCGTGGTCCACGAAGCGCACGATTTGGATGGCGAGTTCCACGGTGGAAGGGGCATTATAGCGAATCCAGCAGTTCCAACGGATAGCATTTCACCCACCACCCCAGCAGCAATTCTCACTTAGTGGAATCGCCTGATTTCAACACGCACTGAGCTATACCAGTCTTCAACGTAGCCTCCATCTTTCGACGTGCGACGAGAAGCAACAGCGTAGAAGCTATCGGATACGCGAAGGGCGCTAAATTGAAACACATAAAAGGAGCGATTCCCATATTCCCGATTCCTGTGGCAGCGGCGACGCTCCTTCCGACGCGACCGCCTGTAGCCCAAAATGCTGCGATTAGTAGGAAGTATGCAACGAGCAATACTGACGCAGTCGTGTGCGCCGTCACGCCCGATTTCTTCAACCTGAGAAGCTGAACCGCTGCTAAAACGAAGAGGAGCAAGAGAGCGCCATTTGTAACTGTCATGGCCACAAATGCAGTTCTGAAATATGGTGGTTCTAGACCACTCGCATCTAACGTCAGCAGGCCCCGCGAGATCGGGTCCAAGAATAGGTAGAGGCCGAAGATGCTCAGGATTGCATCCAGTGCACCGATTGTTTTCAATGCGCTTTTAAGCCACGTGGGCATTTGCTCTTTTGAGGGATTTTACACCTATCGTTCGCGCGGGTGGCGTAACATCGCCATTTCATTAACTGAGAGCCGCGTTCCAGTAGTTGGTGAAAATCGCCTGTTTGAAACAACTGACTTCCGCTCCCTATTCATTCTGCGATATGCTTTGGCGCTGCCCCGAGGTGAATCTTGACTACCGAGCGGCGGCTCGACCTGAGACAAAAGGTGATGAGCATGGGGCGGCCTCTCACATGCCCGACGTGTCGGTTCCGCTTCGCGTACCGCCACTACTCTCGATCCGTTCGGACATGTCCTCGTTGCAAAGTGCCGCTCGGTTTTCCAACGTACTACCGAGCGATTCTGTTCATTGCTTCAGAAGGCGTGTTGTTCGGAACGATAGCCTACGGCTACATGAAACAAGGCCCCGGTTGGCTTTTGATCGGATGGCTCTTCGGCTTGGCAGCGGCTTTCCTTGTTCAAGGATTTATTCTTCGGGCCTTTCCTCCGACGCTGGAACCCCACGCCCAAGGCAACATCTGGTTGAAGTTGACGTGAGTTTGCGTGGTGATTTAGCAGATAGCTCTCGTTGAGTCGCGTTTATACCAACTACCCCGTAATGGCTGATTTTCATTGCTGACAGCTGTTATCGATTTCCACCGAGGCGCGACGCTTGAAACTTTGAGGTCCATCAGGCATCTTACTGTCGGAGACTCAATATGACAGAACAAGTCAGCGACAAGACTATCGACAAGATCAAGAAGTCTGACGCCGAGTGGAAGCAACAACTCACTCCGGAGCAATACCAGGTCGCGCGTGGCTCCGGTACCGAGCGCGCATTTACCGGGCAATACTGGAACAAGCACGACGACGGCACCTATCACTGCGTCTGCTGTGGCAATCTGCTGTTCGGATCCGATACGAAGTTTGATTCGGGGACCGGATGGCCAAGTTTCTTCGCCGCCGCCGACCGTAAAAACATTGCCGAACACACCGACACCAGCTATGGCATGGCCCGCACCGAGGCGCGTTGCGCCCGTTGCGACGCGCATCTCGGACACGTATTTCCCGATGGTCCGGGCCCCGATGGATTGCGCTATTGCATGAATTCAGCCTCGCTCGACTTCAAACCAAAGAAGTAAGCGGCAACCTTAGCCGCTGATTTAAAGCGGCGTCCCTTCAAAACGACTTCCAAGAAAAGGGAAAACGATGGAGCGCCGGGATTTCTCCCGGCTGGACGGGCATGATGCCCGTCCCTCCATCGTAGTCGCTAACGTCGTTGTGGTGAAAAACGTTGTGAAAACTTGGTGAAAACCGTCCGAAGGGTTACGCGTTTCCTGCGGTCGCAGCCATCGCCTTGGGGGGCTCTGGCTTATTCTGGTTCTGAGCCTGATTTTGATTTTTCTGGTCTTTCTTTTCGGGGTTGCGAACTTCGACTCCGCCTTTGAGGATCGCGCCTTCTTCAACACTGATCCGATGCGTGATCACGTCGCCTGCCAGCACGCCTTCGCTGCGGATATCCAACCGGTCCGCGCACTCGACGTTGCCCTGCACTTTGCCCATGATCACAACTTCTTTGGCGGTGATGCTCGCCGCTACGTTTCCATTGCGGCCGATGGTGACGCGGTTGTCGGGGAAATTGATGGTGCCTTCGATACGTCCGTCGATGAACAGCGATTCCGCGCCCGACAATTCGCCCTTGATCACGACCGAGCGTCCGATGTTCGCCTGATCCATGGGTGAGGTGGCTGGCTTAACCGGAGTGTAGCTGTTGGCGGGAGCGGCGTTGGGAGTGTACTTCGGTTCCGGAGACTGCAACATGAAATTGGGACCTCACTTGAGTTCCGCGGTCGCTGCGGGAGCTGCGCAGCAGCCACGGTCGATAGGGCTTTTAACGTCACTGCTAACGTCAAGAGGAGAATCGCACGAAAGGGATAGTCAGGACAGGTTACTGAAGGGTGTTGAACGGTCGCGCAGCGATTGTTTGCGTTCATGCTGCGCTCATGATGTCGTGTCCCAACCCTCATCTTTCATTTTGCGATTCGTCCAATGCTGCAAGTGTTCGAACAGAGTCGGCTCGATCACCACAAATCGCAGGCCCGCTCTTCCGCCAGCCTCGGCCCAAACCACTCGGCCTTTGGCGTGGATCACGGTTTCCGTGTCAGGCAACAGAAAACTGACATCAACTAAACCGGCGAAACCCGCCGGATCGCTGACGACATCGAGTCCCATGCCTCCGGTGCTCAGGTTGACTGCCTGCACTTGCAATTCTTTGCCAGCGGCGTTTTTCAGCGTGACCGAGATGTCGACTTTCGAACGGAAAAACTTCTGCTGGTCTTCGCTGATGACGCCGAGCTTCCCCAGTCCGCCGCCACGCATATCGATTTCATATTCACGAAGTTTGCGGCTGAGCGTTCGCCGCGAAATTCCCAGTTGTTCCGCGGCCTGCGCGCGATGCCCACCGGTTTGCTCCAGGGCGCGAATGATCATCTGCTCTTCCATGTTGTCCAGATTCCCGAGCGGCACCGCGCTCGTGGCGCGAGTGCCCATCGCGGTTTCGCCACGCAGCTCCGCAACAACTTCGGCGCCATTTATTTGTGCGCCGTCGCCTGCCATCGCCAGTTTCGCCACCAGATTCCGCAGCTCGCGAATGTTTCCCGGCCAGGAATGCCCTTGCAGAACGACCAGCGCATCGGGCGTGAAGGTCTTATTCGCCGCCTTGAGCGACAGAAAATGACGGGCTAATGCCGCAATATCTTCGGGACGCTCCCGCAACGGCGGAACGCGTAGTTGAAACTGGCTGAGCCGGTGAAAAAGATCCTTGCGGAAGCGCCCTTCTTTTACCGCGAGTTCGAGATCCTGGTTGGTCGCGGCCACGACACGTACATCCACGACAATTTTCCTGTTGCCACCCAAACGGTAATACGGCGCACCATCTAAAACGCGCAGCAACTTGACTTGAATTTGCGGCTGCAGTTCTCCAATTTCGTCGAGAAAAATCGTGCTCTTGTCTGCGAGCTCAAATAAGCCGGCCTTCGAAGTATCGGCGCCGCTGAAGGCTCCCTTTTCGTAGCCGAAGAGTTCGCTCTCGACGAGATGTTCGGGCAGAGCGGCGCAGTTGATATCGACGAGATTATTCTTGTGCCGGTGCGACGATTCGTGGATGGTACGCGCCACCAGCTCTTTGCCGGTGCCAGTCTCGCCCGTCACGAGCACGGTCTCTGTGTGCCCCGCGACGCGATCGACCATCCCCATGAACTTGTGCATCAACTGGCTGGCGATCAGAAATTGGGTGCCATCGATCTCGCGGACTGCCGGTGGAACCAAACCCGCTCCGCAAGGTAGAGGTGACTCCTGATTTTCAGGAGCTTTCTGCCGTGCCATCGCGATCGAAAATCCCAGAATTCCGGCAGGAGCACCTTTCGAGTCGCGCCATAAGGTCAGGCAAAGATGAACGTCAGATTCCTCTCCTGCTTTTGTGCGGAAACATAACTTCCCTTCGAATCGCGCTTTTTCCTGAAGGGACGCAATGACGTCGATAAGCAATGGCCGCTGACTGACATGGCAGAGATCGGCGATATTGTGGCCGACTAGATCAGCCTGGGTGTATCCGTAGCGATCGACTCCGCGGTTACAACTCGTGATCACTCCACGAAGGTCGGCGGTGAAAACCGCGTCTTGCAACTGATCCAAGGCCTGATCCAATAGCTGATGGAAGACCGCTGGGTCGAACGCCGGTGAAGACCTGGCCAAGGCAGCGCTCGCCGCGGCAGCGCTATTGGTTGCGGATTTGGGCGCCGTTTCGGCGGTCGAAGTCTTCGATGAAGTCGACATTTCTTAGATCGTTATTTAGATCCGTTGGTAAAGGGGAGTGTCTTTTCGGGGACCGACCGCCGGCGCAACGTCTCAGGCGGCGACAGCAGGCACACACAACATTGGCTGCAGTCTCAATGATGCTGCCACACTCCCAACGATTTCGCGGCGTCGTTCGCCGCCGTCCGCGAAACCAAAGTAACTAACCCACCCCCTTACCTTGAGGTGACAATGGTCGAGGCCAAAAATTGACAGGACAAGGCCAAACGAAGGCGTCCCTTTTGGCTCATGTTGCAACAGAAACGGGTAGCCGTCACACCCGTCGAAGCTAACTGTCACGGATTCAACGTCGTGACAGAGGTAATGAAGCGCGTCGCTCTGGGCGTCGAGTTGCACGTGTGTTAACGGAATCCAACGGTCGGGTTATGTCTATACGTGCCAGACTTTTCATTGGAGTCACAGCTGCGCTCGGAGTGTGGGCGCTCATACACTCCCTCTGGCACTGGCAGAGCCTCGACTTGGCTCGATTTGCCTGTTACCTGTTAGTCGCCGTTCTGGCCTCCAGCCTTAAGATTCAACTGCCCGGCATCGACGGCACCATGTCGGTCAATTTCCTTTTCATTTTGCTCAGCGTGCTCGAGCTCAATCTGCCAGAGACGCTCGCGATTGGCTGTACGGCGACGCTGGCACAATGCCTGTTCGGAACGCGGCAGAAATTAGTTCCCGTGAAGATCGTGTTCAACGTCTTCAGCATGATGGCGAACGCAATTTTCGTCTCGTATTTCGCCTACCATGCGCTGCAACGTTGGCTCGGCGAGGGAACGCTCCCGTTGCTCGTCATCACCGCCCTGATTTTCTTCGTCGCGAACACCGTGCCCGTCGCGGTGATCATCGCGTTGACTGAAGGCAAATCGGCACACAAAGTATGGGCGGAATGCCACTTCTGGTCGTTTCCCTTTTACATGGTCGGAGCGGCGGTGGTTTTTGGCGTGGGCTACTTCAGTCGACAGGTCGGATGGCAGACTTCGCTGCTGATCCTGCCGCTCGTCTATTGGGTCTATCGGTCCTATCACCTTTACCTGGCGAAACTGGCCACGGAAAAGCAGCAGGTCGAAATTGAAAAACGCAACGCCGAAGATGTTGCCTCGCTTCACCTGCGGACGATCGAGTCTCTGGCGTTGGCGATCGAAGCCAAGGACCATACTTCGATTCAGCACTTGCAGCGAGTGCGCGTATTCGCGGTTGCGGTGGCAAAGGAAATTGGCCTTCCGGATGACGAAATTGAAGCTCTCCGCGCGGCCGCGCTTCTGCACGACATCGGCAAGCTCGCGATTCCCGAGCACATCATTAACAAGCCGGGACGCTTGAGTCCGGAAGAATTCGAGAAGATGAAAATTCACACCCTGGTAGGCGCCGAGATTCTGGAGCGCGTTGCGTTCCCCTATCCGGTCGCTCCCATCGTTCGCTCGCATCACGAGCGTTGGGACGGAGCTGGTTATCCCGACGGTTTAAAGGGTGAGCAAATTCCGCGCGGGGCGCGCGTTTTGGCCGCGGTCGATTGCCTGGACGCGCTCGCATCTCATCGTCAATATCGCAGCGGCGTCTCGCTCGATGCCGCCATGGAAAAGGTCGCTTCCATGTCGGGTTCGGCGTTCGAACCTCGCATTATTGAGGTCTTGAAACGCCGCTATCGCGAACTCGACAAATTGGCGCAGTCGGAATCGATCATTGCAACGACGGCATCGACGACAGACGACGCGGCTGTTTCGACCGACACTCACGTTCAGGCGGGCTTCGAACCAGCAGCCGGATTCGACGCGGCCGTTGCCACTTCGGCGGCGAACGAAACCGATTTTCTCTCATCGATCGCATCCGCGCGGCAAGAAGCGCAGACCATGTTCGAACTGAGCCAGGACCTCGGCAACTCGCTGAGCCTGGGCGAAACGCTTTCGGTTCTATCGATTCGTTTGCGCAAGATGATTCCTTACGATTCCATGGCCGTGTTCCTTCTGAAGGATGGGCGGTTGGTGCCAGAACTCGTGAGCGGCGACAATTTCCGGCTTCTCTCTTCACTGAACATTGCCGTCGGCGAAGGACTCTGCGGCTGGGTCGCGGAAAAGCGCAAGCCGGTGGTCAATGGCAATCCCGAGGCGGAAGCAGGATATGTGAGCGATCCGGCGAGATTCACTACGTTACGCTCGACGCTCGCGGTGCCGCTCGAGGGCCTCAACGGCGTGGTTGGAGTACTGGCCATGTATCGCACCGACGTGGACGCATTTTCGGCGGATCATCTCCGCGTCCTGCTCGCCATCAGTTCGAAGATCGCGATGTCGGTGGAAAACGCACTGAAATATCAGCAGGCCGAGGACTCGGCCACCACTGACTATCTGACCGGACTGCCCAATGCGCGCTCACTCTTCGTCCATCTCTCGCGCGAACTGGCCCGCTGCCGCCGCACGGGAACGACGCTCGCGGTGATGGTCTGCGATCTCGATAATTTCAAGCAGATCAACGATCTCTACGGCCACCTTGAAGGCGACAACCTGCTGAAGGAATTTGCCGGTCATTTGCGCGAGAGTTGCCGCGGATACGACTACGTTGCGCGCATGGGAGGAGACGAATTCGTGATCGTCGCTCCCGGGCTGAACATCGAAGCCTCGAACGAAAAGGCCAGCCGCTTAAACCAGCTCGCCATCGAATCAGGACGAAAAGTCGCCGGCCGCGACCTAGTCGCTTTGAGCGTAGGCACTGCGTTTTGCCCCGAGGATAGTTTCGATGTCGAGCGCCTGCTCGCCGAAGCCGACCGCCGGATGTACTCAATGAAGAAGATTCACCACGCGGAACCCGTCGCGAATCGAGACACGAGTGTTCCGAATTCTCGCGCACGCGGCACGACGGTCAACTAGGACAACTCGGTTAGGACGACTCGACTAAAACGACGATGGCTGATGAAAAAACATCGGGATCCAAGATGACTTGGAAGATGATTTGGACTTGGAAGAAGGTTTGGAAGATGTTGCGGCTCGTCGCTCGAAAATCAGGCGCCATCGCCGCTGTGATTCTCGTCGGCGGACTTCTCTCGGCCACCATGGTGCGTCTGGCTCCTGGTTTCGACTCGGACGAGCGAGAACTCGATCCGAGCCTCAGCACCGAGAGCGTTCAGGCCCTCCGTCAGACGCACGCCAGGGAATACAATATTCTCACGTTCTATGCCGACTACCTCCGCAACGCTCTTCACGGAGATCTCGGAACCTCCCATGCACTGGGACAACCTGTGCGAAGTCTGCTGCGGGAGCGTTGGCCGGTCACCGTGCGCGTGGCGGGCATTGGCCTTCTGCTGGCGTGGTTGCTCGCGTCGACACTGGCCCTTACGGCTTGCCTTTGGCGTCGCCCGGCTTTTGAAATTTTTGGCACTACGTTCAGCGGGGCATTCCTTTGCATTCCGGCCGCGGTGCTGGCCTTGCTCTCCGTGATTCTCAATGCGCCCGGATATTTGGCCATCGCATTGATTGTCTTTCCCAAGGTTTACCGCTATTCGCGCAACCTGCTCGCGAACGCTTACGGCCTGCCGCACGTCAATGCGGCGCGCGCCCGCGGGGTCGGCGAAGGCCGCATTCTGGCCTGGCATGTGCTCCCGGTCGCCGGACCGCAGATGATCGCGCTCGCTGGCATCACAGTAAGCGTCGCGCTTGGCGCGAGTATTCCGGTGGAAGCGCTATGCGGACTACCCGGAATCGGACAGCTGGCGTGGCAAGCGGCTCTCTCACGCGACCTGCCTCTGCTTGTGAACCTCACCGTGCTGGTTACGGCAGTAACCTTGCTGGTCAACTCCGGGGCCGATGTAATGATCCACATGATGATGAGGCCTCGTGACCTGTGACAACAGCAGGCATGAAATCGAGAGGCGTGACCGCCGCTCGCCGTCTGGCGTGTGTCGTAGTACTCGTCGTGTGCGTGGCTGCCCTAGCCGCGAACTGGCTGGCGCCGGCTGGATACGCCAGGCAATTTCGCGACGCTCCCGGCGCGTCTCCGTCGCACCAACATCTTCTTGGCACCGATGAAATCGGCCGCGACCGTTTCGCTCGCCTACTTTATGGGACGCGCATCTCGCTTCTACTCGCACCCGCCGCGGCCCTGGTCTCGACACTCTTAGCTGCTCTTGTCGGCGGACTCGCCGGATACCTCGGCGGAGTCTGGCTGCGCCTGGCGCGCGGCTTCACTGACCTGTTTCTTTCCCTGCCCTGGTTGTTTCTGCTCATCACGGTGCGTGCGCTTTTGCCGCTGAATGTAGCTCCGCTGGTTTCGGTCTTGATTACCTTTCTCATCCTCGGACTGCTCGGCTGGGCAGCTTCGGCGCGCGTGCTTTCGACCAGCGCCGACGCCTTGCGCAATTCCGATTTCGTGTTGCAGGCTCGCGCTTCCGGACTGCACGGTCCGCGGCTCTTCTTCGTTCATGTTCTGCCGAACCTGAAGCCGGTGCTCTACGCACAGTTCTGGATTTCGATTCCCGTCTTCATCCTGAGCGAAGCGAACCTCGGCATCCTGGGATTAGGCGTCGCCGAACCGTTGCCATCCTGGGGAAGCTTGCTGCGCGAACTCGAAGGCCTGATTTCTTTCCGCGAAGAACCGTGGCGGTTCGTGCCTCTGTTGCTGTTGGTCGTGGTGATGACGTCGTTCCAGTTGCTGTTGTCGAACGAGGAGGTCACAGCGTGAAAACGTCTGGCCATCGCAAGTTCTCACGCCTGATTACTTTCTCTTCATCCTTATCCCTATCCCTATCCCTGGGATTTCTGGGTATCTGTTTCTTGTCGAGTTTCGCGCAGGCTCAAAGCGGCGGCGAATTGCGCTTTTGCTTGCGTACCGAGCCAAAGACCTTCGATCCGTTGCTGGTCGATGACGACGCCTCCCTTTCCATCCGTTATCTGACCGGCGGCGTGCTGATACGCGCCAATCGCCATACGCAGGAACTCGAACCAGAACTTGCGGAGTCGTGGACACTATCGAAGGACGGAAAACAGATTACCTTTAAACTGCGCACTGGAATCGCGTTCTCCGACGGCAGCCCGTTTTCGTCCGAGGACGTCGCGTTCACCATGCAGCGCCTCATGGATCCCGCGCTGCACTCTTCGACCGGAGACGCTTTCCGCTCGGGCAGCGGCGCCGTCACCTCAAAGATCATTGCGGCGAATCAGATCGCTGTCACCTTCCCTGCGCCGGTGGCCGGAATCGACCGCCTTTTTGATCAGGTCGCGATCATGTCGGCGCACTCGCCTAAGAAAGAAGCGGCAGTACTCGGACCCTTTATGGTTGCCGAATACAAAGCGGGATCGAGCTTGCTCCTGCGCCGCAATCCTAACTACTGGAAAAAAGATTCCCAGGGACGCCGCTTGCCGTACCTCGATTCGATACGGCTCGACATCCAATCGAACCGCGACGTCGAGATGCTGCGCTTCAAGCGCGGCGAACTGGATCTGATCAACGTCCTTGACAGCGATTACTTCGACCGCCTGGCGGCCAGTTCGCCGGGTGTGGCGCATGACGCCGGAGCATCGCTCGATTCCGATTTCATGTGGTTCAACCAGGTCGCGACGGCGCCGATTCCTGAGTACAAACGGGCGTGGTTCCGCTCCGCTAATTTTCGGCGCGCGATTTCGCAGGCAATCAATCGCGACGATCTGAGCCGCGTGGTCTTCAATGGCCATGCGCAGCCCGCGGTCGGTCCTGTGTCGCCCGCCAATAAATTCTGGTTCAACAACAAGCTCAAGGCGGAGCCATATCGTCCGGACGCGGCGCTACAGCACCTGCAAGCCGACGGTTTCCGCATGCAAAATGGGGCACTCGTCGATAAGAGCGGCAATGCAGTCGAATTCTCGATCGTGACGAATGCCGGCAGCAAGTCCCGTGAACGCATGGCTGTCATGGTGCAGGAAGATCTGGGAAAGCTTGGCGTCAAGGTCAACGTCGTGACACTCGACTTTCCTTCACTGCTCGAACGCATCTCGCAGAAATTCAATTACGAAGCTGCGATGCTCGGCTTTCGCAACGTCGATCTTGATCCGAATGGCCAGATGAATATATGGCTCAGCTCGGCGGAAGATCATGCCTGGAATCCACAACAGAAATCTCCGGCAACCGCATGGGAAGCCGAAATTGACAGCCTCATGCGGGCACAGGCTTCGACCGCCGATCCGAAGAGACGCAAGGAGAGTTTCGATCGCGTACAGGAAATCGTTTTCGAACAGGCGCCGATGATCTACCTCGTCAATCAGAACGCGCTGTCGGCTGTGTCGAGCGCGGTCGAAGGCGCGAATCCTGGGATTCTCTCGCCGCAAACTTTCTGGAACGCCGAGCGGATCACGTTGAATGCTACGACGCGGGCGAGCCGGTAATACTTTAGAGATCAGTTAAGACAATGACGACCATCGCCACTTCCGATCGTAAGAGTCTACTTTCCGTGCGGATCACCGTGCGCTACCCGGGAAAGGCTCCCGTACTGCGCGGAGTCTCGCTTGAGATCGCGCGGGGCGAAGTTGTCGGTCTCGTCGGGCAGAGCGGATCGGGCAAGAGCACGCTGGCGATGGCCATCCTAGGATTGCTTGGCCGGCAGCGCGCCGTGGTCGAAGGCAGCATCATTTTTCAGGGTGCCGATCTTCTCAAGATGCGCGAACGCGAATTGCGCTCGCTGCGCGGACGCGCGGTGAGTCTGGTGCTTCAGAGTCCGCTTGCTTCGCTGAATCCGGCACTCGAAATCCGCACCCAGCTCAGAGAAGCCTGGCGCGCGCACTCCGACAGCAACGATACAAACGACGCCCGCGACCACGCGATCGAGTCCGCTTTGAAAAGCGTTAGCCTTCCGGGTCGGCACGACGATCCCGATTTTCTGCGCAAGCGTGCCTCCCAACTCAGCGTCGGCCAGGCGCAACGTGTGCTCATCGCCATGGCCATCCTGCATCGCCCGGCGCTTCTGATCGCCGACGAGGCGACAAGCGCGCTCGATGTGATTACGCAGTCTGAAATTCTGGAACTCTTCGCGCGCCTGAATCGCGAGACGGGCATGTCGATCCTTTACATTTCGCACGATCTGCCGTCGGTCGCCGGAATCTGCCAACGCATAGCCATCCTGCACGAAGGCGAGATTGTCGAGTCGGGACCGACCAGACAGATTTTCACAGCACCCGTCCATGCCTATACGCGGCGATTGATGGCAGCTTTGCCGCAAGTTCCTACACGGCCTGAAGACTTGCTGGCAAAGGCGTACGTTGTGGCCAGTAGCTAGACCAGACTGTTCAGGGAACACCTTGATTCAGGCCTTGACCAGTTGCTCGGCAGATTCGGGAAGTCCATCGGCGTGCCATGCATCGAACCCGCCCGCCACGTTGATCACATTCTTATGACCTGCACGTTCGAGCAGACTGCAAGCGATGATGCTGCGATATCCGCTCTTGCAGTGAACGGCGACCGGACGATCGCGATCGATCGCGGGCAATGCCTGCACAAATGTGTCGAGGGCACGGCATTGCACATCCGGGATATGTCCGGCTTGCCATTCACCCTCGCGGCGGACATCAAGAATATCGGCGGGACGAAAGACTCCGGCGCGCATTTTTTGGTCCAGTTCCTGAGGCGAAATCTGCGCAGTCTTCGCTAGGGGAAAGCCGGCAGTCTGCCACGCAGGAACACCTCCCGCGAGATACCCGCGCACGTCTTCGATGCCCACGCGCGCCAGACGCAAACGCGCTTCTTCAATCTGTGCGTCGGATGCTCCGATCAGAACCGGGTTTGAGTGGATCCCGAGAATCCCCCCTGCCCACGACGCGAACTGGCCCGAGAGCGCAATATTGATCGAGCCGGGCACGTGACCCGTGGCGAACTCATCGCCGGGACGAACATCGAGGACTGTGACGTCGATACCGGCATTCCGCAACAGCGCTTGCAACTCGACCGGAGAGAAGCGCGACAACGGCGGCAAATCGGTCAGGGCCGATGCTCCCGAGCGATTGATCTCCGCATCCTCAAGAAAATATTCGGGACGCGTGGGAAGATTGGCCGTCAATTGGGCGATGAACTCTGCACGGCTTGGAATCTGTAGCGCATAATTCGTGAGACGCTCGGTGCCGATAGTCGACGAACGTTCGGCACGCATGGCGCGTCCACAAAGCGAACCAGCGCCGTGCGCCGGGTAGACCTTGACCGCATCCGGCAGATTCAGCAATTTCTGGTGCAGGCTGTCGTAGAGCAATCCAGCGAGCTGTTGCGGCGTATGCGCGGGCGAGAGATCGGGACGTCCGACATCGCCGATAAACAGCGTGTCGCCGGTCAGAACCGCTGTCGGCTCGGCCGATTCGCTTTCCTCGGAAACTACAAGGCAGACGCTCTCCGGCGTGTGTCCCGGCGTCTCAAGCACACGAATTTTCAGGGCGCCCACCTTCACTTCATCGCCATCGGTCAGAGGCACATGGGGAAATCCAGCGTGGGCTTGCGCGCCCATATAAATCGTCGCGCCAGTGCGGGCAGCCAACTCTTTATGTCCCGAAACAAAATCGGCGTGCAGATGGGTCTCGAAGATGTGGCGAATTCTGAGGCCTTGCTCCTCCGCCGCTTTCAAGTAGATGTCCACGTCGCGCTGCGGATCGACGACCGCCGCTTCGCCCTCGGACCCGATCATGTATGAAGCGTGCGCCAGGCAGGTCAGATAGAACTGTTCGAAGTACATGGCCACTCCCGAGCCAGAGTATCACTCGCGGTTTTCAGCGGTCAGAAGTTTTTGCACGGCGTGCGTGCAATCATGAAAAAATATCCGGAGAAATCCACCGTGGAACCCAGTCGTTCGTCGCATCGGCCACTCGCCGCCCAAAACCAGACAGGCGCGTCCTCTGGCAGGTGACTCGACGGCGGCTCCAACCTGTTGACGGGTATATGGTTAATGGAAGCACCAGCTGCGTACTCCTTTTGTAACTTGGAGTTGCAGGCGAAAACGGCCTACAGTCTTTAGGAACCGCTGTTCGGGGTTCTTCGGACCCCGGCGTGCATCGAATTACTGTGGAAAGTTCCGTAGTCGGCAAAATGGGCGAAAGCCAAGGCGAAAGAATGACGAAGCAATTTAAATCGGGATCGGCTTTGAACGGGGCGGCTCTCTCCTTATTCGTCGTCACCGCGGTTCTCGGCCTCTCGATGCTCGCGAGCGCGCAGACCGGGGCCCACGTTGTCGCAGCTTCCGCGGTCGCGATGAACGCTGGCACCGTCAACAGCGCCGACAATAATTACGAGGCCGACGATTCGATTATCACCATCAAGAAGAGGGTGGATGAAGTCAATGTTCTCTTCATCGCCACCGATCGCCATGGCAAATTCGTCCGGAATTTGAATCAGACTGACTTCTCAATCTTCGACGATCACAAACCGGTGGAGTCAATTCTCAATTTCCGGCGTGAAACCGACCTGCCCATCGAACTCGGCTTGCTCGTGGATGTCAGCGGCTCGGTGCAGGGGCGCTTTGGATTCGAGAAAGATGCTGCCACTGGATTTCTGCAGCACCTGATTCGTCCCGGATTTGACCGCGCCTTCGTCGTGGGATTCAACAAGGAAAGCAGGCTGACTCAGGATTTCACCGACAAGGTTCCGATGCTTGCCGCCGGTGTGCAGCGACTGAGCAACGGCGGCGGCACCGCACTCTACGATGCGATTTACAAGGCGTGCAAAGAAAAGCTGCTGCACGACAGCTCTGACCATCCGATTCGCAAGGCCATCGTTGTTCTAAGCGACGGCGAAGACAATCAGAGTGAACACACGCGGGCACAGGCCATAGAAATGGCGCAGCGCGCTGAAGTGCTCATCTACGCCATCTCGACCGACGACAGCGGACTGATCTTGCGCGGCGACAAAGTCCTCGACGATCTTGCCTCCGCAACCGGCGGCCGTGCGTTCTTTCCCTACAAGATGAAAGACATCACGCATTCATTCGCGGCCATCGAAGACGAATTGCGCAGCCAGTATTCGGTTCTATACAAGCCATCCGACTTCGACGCCGATGGACGTTACCGCGCCATCCAGATCACCGCGCTGAAAAAAGATCTGCAAGTGCGGGCGCGCCGCGGATACTACGCTCCCCAGCAATAACATCCTCGCTAAAACCTGCGCGCTTCCCTTTTACAAAACTCAGTTACGAGGGCTTCGTCTGAGTCACGACTCGCTTGCTCGCATTCTTCGCTGTGTGATTCGAAGTGTGATTCGAAGCCTGGTGGGATACGGTCTTGATTTTCGCCTTGTGAGCCTGGTCAGTCGCCATGGGTTGAGTGGTCTGGACTGCCGCAGTGCTCGAAGAGACGCTCGAAGAGACCCAGGGGTTGTACCAAGTCGGGTCGACTTCTTGCTGAGCAGACGCGGGGGTTAACATCGTGGTGATCATTGCGCCGAACAGTGCAACCACCGCCAGGACTCTGCGCGACTTGAAGCTACGTGAATTGAAGCTATGAGAGCGTTTCATCGGACTGCCTCCTCAAAAATTTATCTATATGCACCAACAACGATTGTCATCTTGCCCTTAGTCGGCCGAGGAGTCCATGGAGCGAGTCTGAATTGATCTGAAGCAATCTGAAGAAGAGCCGAACTGTGAATCTTCCGTTACATTGCGCACGCAATCTGCTTATGCTAACGTCGCGCTAATTCCGCAGCCTAATTCCTCAGCACCGAGGTGTTTCATGTTGCTGGCCGTTCTTGCGGTTGTCGTGTTGCTGGGCGTGTTCGTGATCGCGATGTACAACAGCCTCGTGCAGCTGCGCGTGCGCTCGGAGTCGGCATGGTCCGACATCGATGTACAACTCAAGCGGAGGCACGATCTGATCCCGAATCTGGTGGAGACCGTCAAGGGTTATGCCACGCACGAAAAGGATACGTTCGAAAACATCGCGAAATACCGCTCGATGGCGATGCAGGCGACGGGGCCTGTGGACAAAGCCGCAGCCGAGAATCAGTTGAGTGGCGCGCTCAAGAGCCTGTTTGCAGTCGCGGAAAATTATCCCCAGCTTCAAGCCTCTCAAGAATTCACGCAGCTGCAAAATTCTCTCAGCGAGATTGAAGACGCAATTCAAAACGCGCGCCGCTATTACAACGCGGTCGTCCGTGACCTGAACACCAAGATTCAATCGTTCCCGACGAATATTCTGGCGGGGATGTACGGCTTCCAGCAGAAACAGTTCTTTGAAGCAGCAGCCAGCGATCGAGAACCGGTCGCGGTGAAGTTCTAGGCATGTTGCGCGGAGCTGATGCTCGACTCCGATGTTTTGTCTCTTATTTTGTCTTTGGCCTATTTTTTTCTATCGCGGGCGGTTCCGCTCGTGCCCAGGGCCACAACTGGCACATCACTGATTTTAAGGACACGATATCCGTCGCCGCCGACGGCACGGCGCTGGTCGACGAAAAAATTACGCTCGCGTTTGCTGGCCAGTGGCACGGCATTCATCGCAAGATTCCGGTTGAATATCCCGGGCCCGACGGAACGAATTACACGCTATTTCTCGATGTCATCAGCGTAGCCGACGAAAACGGCGGCAAGCTGAAGTACGATTCGACGAAGTCGGGAAACTACCGCGATCTGAAGATTTATATTCCTGACGCAGTCGACGCGACACGCGTGGTCAACATCGATTACTCGCTTCGCAATGGCGTCCGCTTCTTCGACAACTACGACGAACTCTATTGGAACGTAACCGGCAACGACTGGCCGGTGCCCATCGATCATGCTTCAGCTTTTGTGACTTTTCCTGACAAGGCAGGCGGAGGACTACGTGCGCAGGCTTTCACCGGAGCCTACGGGTCCAAGCAAAGCGAGGCCACGGCTGAGATCACGGGCGCCGACGTGATGTCCGAAACGACCCGGCCATTGCCGATGCGCGGCGGCCTGACGGTCGACATCTACATTCCGCCGGGAGTGATCTCGCCCCCATCGGCACTCACGAAGCTCGGCTGGTTTCTCGGGAGCAATCCCATCGTATTCCTGCCGCTCTTTACGCTGGCCGTGATGTTTGGGCTCTGGTATTCGGTGGGGCGCGATCCCGATCCCGGCATGTCCGTGGCTCCGCAGTATGAGCCGCCGAAGGGCATCTGTCCTGCCGAAGCCGGGGCTTTAATCGGAGACGCGATTCATCCTCGCGACATCACCAGCACGATCATCGATCTGGCGGTGCGCGGATACATCAAGATCGAGGAGAAGGTCGACAAGTTTCTCGTTTTTAACCATAAAGATTATTTGTTCACCTTGTTGAAGCCGCATGAACAGTGGGGTACCGATCTGACCGCGCACGAACGCGTGATGCTCGAAAACATTTTTCTCGCCGGGACGGGGACGAGGCTCTCCGATTTGAAGAACCGCTTCTATACCGTGATCCCTGTGGTGCGCGAGGACATCATGTCTTCGCTCAAGAGCAAAGGCATCTACGCGCTCGACCCGGAATCGGCCAATGGTTACAGCCTCGTCGCCGGCGTTGTCATCGCGCTTCTTGTTGTCGGAGTGCAAGTGATGGGCTGGATGAAGATGAATTTGTTTTATTCCATTCCGCTCGCGATCGGCAGTGTGCTTGTTTCCGCTCTGATCTGGTGGCTGTTTGCGCGGAAGATGACGGCGAAAACCGTCAGCGGCGCGCGTACCCAGATTGCCGTGCTCGGGTTCCAGGAGTTCATGAATCGCGTCGACGCCGACCGCATCAAGCGCATGCCTCCCGACACCTTCGAAAAATTTCTGCCGTACGCCATGGCGCTGGGCGTTGAGCATCACTGGGCGCAGGCTTTCGACGGAATCATCAAAGATCCGCCCAGCTGGTACGTTTCGCCCAACGGCTACACCGGATTCAGCCCGTTGTTCTTTTCCAGTTCGATGAACAGCATGGCATCGGACATGCATCAGGTCTTCACGTCGGCCCCAAGGGCGAGTTCCAGCGGATCGGGATTCAGCGACGGCGGCGGCTCCTCGGGCGGAGGGTTCTCGGGCGGCGGATTTGGCGGCGGCGGCGGAAGCGCGTTCTAGCCAACTTCCTTGACGAACCTGAGCCCTGCCCGCAGAGCGGTAAGTTGAGCGTTATCTAGTTCGCAATTGCTTCTTCCAACCTGCACTCCTCCGCCGACTTATCAAACCGCAGCCCCATGAACACTGGCGCGCGCAGCTTCATCCCACCCTCGTCGGTTTCGTGCGTCCACTCGGCGAATTTAATTTCGGCTACGATTTCCGGACGCACGAACTGGACTTTTTTCAATCCGCCAATCTCGCCGTAGAACGGATTCTGTTTCGTCTTAAGCGGTTGCAGGCGATCGTAGATTTCTTTGAGCGCGTTCTGATCGAATCCCGTGCCAACCTGGCCGACGTGAATCAGGTGTTTTTTCTTGTCGTAAAGGCCGAGGACAAGCGCGCCAAAGTATTCGCGGCTACCTTCGGGGTCGGTATAGCCTCCGATAACGCATTCCTGGCGCTGCGTGATTTTTATTTTCAACCAATCGTTTGTGCGCTTTTCTTCGTAGCGGCTGTTGCGTTTTTTCGCGACGATGCCTTCCAGTCCGCGTTGCTTTGCGGCCTCGAACAGAGCCAATCCCTTCTCGGGATAGTGGTCGGAAAACTGAATGACCATGCCAGCACTGGTCGCGTCTTTCTTGGTCGTGTCTTTCTTTATCACGCCTTGCAGCAGTTGTTTGCGTTGTTCGAGTCCGACGCGGCGCAGGTCGTAACCATCGAGGTAGAGCAGGTCGAAGGCGTAGTAGATGACAGGCACGCCTTCGCGGCGCGGCAGGCGGCTTTTGCCGGGGCGAAAGCCCGTGCGCTGCTGCATCAGGCTAAAGGAGGGACGGCCCTCATCGTCGAGTGCGACGATTTCTCCATCAAGGATGGCACGCTCAGCGGTGATGAACTCCGGAAGCGAGGCCAGTTCGGAAAACTGTTTGGTCAAATCATTCTGGCTGCGCGAGACCAAGCGCACCTGGCCGCCTTCGATGAAGGCGACGGCGCGGTAACCGTCCCACTTGATTTCGAATAGCCAATCGGGGTTGTCGAACGCCTTGGCCGCATTTGTCGCCAGCATCGGGTGGATTAGCTTCGCCATCGGCCTTTCTTCAGCGCCAGCTAGACCTTTCACCACGGGATTACTTTTCGCGGCGTTTAACGGGCTTTTTTTTCCCTCCGCGTTTTTCTCTGGAACCCTTTTGCCCTCGGCGGTGACTGCGTTTCGCTTCTTGTCAGCACGAGCGATGGCGTCGGCGAGCCACGCGGCTTTCACTTTCCCACGCGTTGCGGGCGGGCTCGTGGTCCATTCTTTGGATCCGGCATCGCCGGCGATCTGCGCCATCGTGCGATTGGTCAGCACCGACGTTGCATACTTGTCGTCGTTGATATCGAATCCGGCGACCACATCATCGTCTTTTTTCTTGATCAACAGCCATTCGTTTCCTTTGCTCCCCGCACGTCCCTTGATGTGGACGAGAGCGAAATCGCCCTTGAGCCGCTTCCCTTTCAGGCGAAACTTCAGATCGCCTTTCGTCAACATCGCGGCGGCTTCTTTTTCGGTCGTCGGAACGTACTTCCCGTCCACGAGCACGGGAGATAGCGGCTCCCACGTGCCCTCGTCCCAGACCATCACCGTGCCACCGCCATAGTTGCCCTCGGGGATGGTGCCCTCGAAATCGTAGTAGGAGACTGGATGATCCTCGACGTGCATGGCCAGGCGCTTGTCGGCGGGATCGAGCGACGGCCCTTTCGGGACGGCCCATGACTTGAGCACGCCTTCCATCTCGAGGCGAAAATCGTAGTGCAGGCGCGAGGCGGCGTGGCGCTGCACGACAAACCGGTGCCGCGATTTTGTTTCGAGTTTCGGAGGAGGCTCAGGCGTTTCTTCGAACCGCCGCTTTCGTTTGTATTCGTCGAGCGACATGCGCGTATTGTAAACGCGCCATCTGTTGGGCTTCTATAGAGCACCCACAGAGCCCCCACTGGCTGCGTGACCTCTGATACCCTTCTTATTTCCGCATGAGTTCGCCCACCACAAAACTCCTCGCATTCACGGGCGTAAGCGCGCTGCTGTGCTTGCTGCTCGCGGGGTGCGCCCAAACCGGAGCGCCGCTGCCGCCGTCGCTCGAACTTCTGAAGCCACCGAGCGACCTGCGCGTCAGTCGCAAGGGTGATCTTGTAACTCTGACCTGGAGCCAGCCTTCCCTCACCACCGACCGCCAGAGCGCACGCTATATCGGACCCACGATGATTTGCCGCAGCCAGAAATCGGAAATTTCTGAATGTGGGACGCCCATCGAGATGCTTTCGGCGCCCACACCGGCGACAGCCCCAACTCCCGTCTCGAAGTCCTCTAAGCCGCAATCGGCACCGCGGCCCGCTCCAGTTCTCGAGACGTATACCGATCGGTTGCCCCTAGCCCTTCTGCGCCCTGATGCGTCCGCCGAACTGACCTACGCTGTGGAGGTCTTGAACCGCAACGCCCGCGGCGCGGGGATTTCGAATCGCGTCCACGTCGTCAGCGTTCCAACTTTGCCTCCACCGAGCGATTTGTCGGTGCAACTAAACGACGAGGGCGCGGCACTCAGTTGGACAAGTACAGGCGAGCCAACTGAATCGGCTGACCTGAAGCACAGTTATCGGATTTATCGCCGAGAGGAGGCTTCACGCGGCAAGGATGTAATTGCCGGCGAGGTTCCGGTCGGAACTCCTGGCTCTCTGCATTTCACAGACTCCAGCTTCGAGTGGGAAAAGACCTACCTCTATCGAATTACCGCCGTCAGCATCGTCCATCAACCCGATCACGAAACGCAGGTTGAGGGAGACGATACCGCTCCTGTGCGCGTCGTCGCCCACGATACTTTCCCACCTGCAGTACCCACCGGGCTACAAGCCGCATTCTCGGGAGAAGGACAAACGCCATTCATCGACCTGGTCTGGGCGCCGGTGACGAATGCCGACCTGGCCGGATATAACGTCTATCGAACCGAGGCAAGCGGCGAGGCGGGCGACATTGCGACCAAAGTGAATGCAGATCCGGTGAAATCGCCTTCGTATCGCGATACAGCAGTCTCCTCCGGTAAGACGTACACGTATTCGGTTTCAGCCGTGGACGTCCGCGGCAATGAAAGCCAGCGCTCCGAATCGACCAGCGAGCCGGTGCCTTAGGATCCTCAGCGGTCATCGGTCAAGATTTCGGGGAAAGGGTTTCACTGAAAGCTGAGAGCTGACAGCTGACAGCTGCCCCCCGCTGTGTTTAGATATTCCTCTCATGAAATATTGCCGATTCCAGCTCAACGGTTCCGCGCACTACGGACTGGTCGAATCCGTCGCAGGGAATGATGAAATTACTCGCCTGCTTCTGCAAGCTCCGCAGCAGAGTGACGGCGACGTCGAAGGCTTGCCCAGCCGCCGCATGGATCGTATCCCGCTGACGGAAGCTTCCCTCCTGCCGCCAGTGCAGCCTTCGAAGATCGTTTGCGTCGGGCGCAATTATCGCGAGCACGCGGCTGAACTCGGCAGCGACATTCCGACTGAACCGCTCCTGTTTTTTAAGCCACCGTCGTCATTGTTGCCTCCGGGTGGGACGATCCTAAGGCCCAAGGTTTCTGAGCGCACTGACTACGAAGGCGAACTGGGAGTCGTCATCGGCCGGCGCTGCCGCCAGCTCGCAGACGGCGACGATGTCCGCCCTTACATTCTCGGCTATACCTGCGTTGACGATTTCACGGCGCGCGATCTGCAAAAAAAAGACGGCCAGTGGACCCGCGCCAAAGGATTCGACACATTCTGCCCGGTCGGTCCGGTGGTTGCCGATGGACTCGATCCCTGGGCTGGCGTCCACATTGAAACTCGCGTCAACGGCGAAGTACGGCAGTCCGGCACCACAACCGATTTTATTTTTCCGCTCGACGTCGTCATCCGCTACATCTCGAAGATCATGACGCTCGAACCTGGAGACCTGATCGCCACCGGCACTCCCGCTGGCGTGGGGCCTGTGGTCGCCGGAGACACGGTCGAAGTGTCGATACCTGGTGTTGGAACGTTGCGAAATCCGGTGGCGGACAGGACGTAATCGGAACGACACGACACATTCAACGCAATGATGGAAAAAACAATGACGGAAAATTCCCAACAAGCTTTCGGGCTCTTGCAGTCTGGCGACGCCGACGGCGTGAAACGTCTTCTGGACCAGGATCCCGCTGCTTCCGAAGCTCGCGATCCAAGCGGCGTGAGCCTGCTTATGCAATCCCTTTATCGGGGACGCCGCGATCTGGCAGAGCTGATTGCGAGCAAGAAAAAGTCGCTCGATATTTTCGAAGCCACCGCGCTCGGTCGTCTTGCTGATCTCAAGGATCGAATTCGCAACGAAGCGTCGCTCATCAATTCACGTTCAAAAGACGGCTTTACGGCCCTGCATTTCGCAGGCTTTTTCGGCCAACCAGATGCCGCACGTCTGCTGATCGACAGCGGCGCCGAGGTCGACGCTGTCGCCGCCAATCCGATGCAGGTCATGCCGCTGCACTCCGCCGCTTCCGCGCGCAATCTTGAAGCGGTTCGGCTTCTGCTGGAACACGGGGCTCCGGTCAATGCCCAGCAGCATGGCGGATGGGCTCCGATTCATTCCGCCGCGCAAAATGGAGACAAGCCAATGGTCGAGCTGTTGCTAAAGCACGGCGCCGACCCAAAACTGCCCAACGATGACGGCAAGACGCCCGGGATGGTCGCAAGAGAAAAAGGCCACGACGATGTCGCGGCGCGCCTGGGAGAATAGCCCCCTATCTCATTGTTAATATTGCATTTATTCGCGGCACCGCCCAGCCCGATTTCACGCCCACTCGCGACCGGTCCCGACACATTACCCGCGACTTAACTCTTCGTAGCTTGCCGTGTGATCCCAGCATCAAACCATTTATAATCAGTTCACGCCGCTGGAGATCCTGCACCCGCAATAAGAGAAGATCAAATTATGTCGACGAAGTTGAAGATCAGTGTCATCGCCGGTTCGCTTGCCCTTCTGCTGTTCACCATTGTTGGCAACTTTGTAAACGTTCGCGCGTCCTCGAACGACGGTGCCTACCGCCAGCTCTCCGTGTATAGCGAAGTCTTGTCGCGCATCCGGCTCGAGTACGTCGAAGAGCCGAATATCACCGGGGTCACCGAAGGCGCGCTGCACGGTCTGCTCGAGTCGCTCGACGCCAATTCCAGCTATCTGTCTCCGGCGGAATACAAGCGCTATAAGACGATGAAGAACGAGGGCAAAGCGGATATCGGCGCCACCGTTTCGAAGCGCTTCGGATACGGCGCCGTGGTCGCGATTATCCCCGGCGGCCCGGCGGAAAAGGCCGGCATTGAAAATTCCGACATCATCGAATCGATCGAAGGCAAGAGCACGCACGACATGTCGCTGGCTGAGATTCACGGCCTGTTGGCGGGCGAAGTTGGTTCCACGATCACCGTCGCGGTGGTCCGCCCGCGCCGCGCCGAACCGCAGAAGATTGTCATCACGCGCGACCTCGTTACGATTCCAGCGGTCGCCGAAAAAATGCTCGCCGATAATGTCGGCTACATTCAGGTAGACGCGTTCCCAGAGGGCAAGTCGCAGGAAATCGCCGGCAAGATTCGCGATCTACAGAAACAAGGAGCGAAGAAACTGGTTCTCGATCTGCGCAACGCTGCCAGCGGTGAAGAATCAGAAGGCGTAGCCACGGCCAATCTCTTCCTCGACCATGGCACGATCACTTATCTGCAAGGGCAGAAATATCCCCGGCAGGCTTTCAACGCCGACCCCGCCAAAGACCTCACGAAACTTCCGGTTGCGGTGTTGGTGAACCGCGGCACCGCGGGCCCGGCTGAACTTGTGGCTGCCGCCATCCTAGAGAACGCTCGCGGCGATGTTGTCGGAGACAAAACTTTTGGCGACGGCTCGGTGCAGAAAGTGATCGAGATGCCCGACAATTCCGCGTTGATTCTCTCGGTGGCAAAGTACTACTCGCCGAGCGGGAAAGCGATTCAGGATGCGGCGGTCACGCCGAACGTTCTGATCGCCGACTCGACTGTCGAAGACGATAGCGGCTTGCCAGATGAAGACGCAGCCAGCGGAACCCCGGAACCCGGCGAAAAAGCGGCCGACAAGAAAGACGAGAAGCCAAAGAATCAGGTCGATGACCAACTCAACAAGGCACTGGAAGTCTTAAAGAATCGGGAATCGAAGAGCTAAGCACCCGACACATCAGCCAATTGGAATCCCTTGTTGCATTGTCATCCCGAGCTTGAATTGTCATCCCGAGCGCAGCGAGGGATCTGCAGTCGCGTCCATTGCAACCCCCGCCTTCTTGGCACCGCCCCAGCCCGAAATTGTTTTTGGGAAAGCCACCGCTCCACAGCCCGCGGAAAAACTCCGGCCCTGATCTTGCTTTGAAAGGGTGCGGCTTCCAGCCGCACCGCAACTCGTTAAAAATCAACACGGCTTTAGCTGCGGAGGCAACGCCCTTCGCCTGGAAACGACTTTTTCAGCAGCCTCTTCAGCCGTGCCGTAATCCCCAAAATTTCAGCGGGCTTCACCCCCCGAGGGATGATCGTAGGGATGATTGTGTGGTGCGGGCATTCTTGCCCGCGCGACATACGGACAAACGGGACGTAGTGTCCCTCCCGAACTGGTGCCTGATCAAGACCACTCCGGATTTCCCTTGACTCAGTGCATCATATGTTCTACATTGTGAGCATGCAAAGTAGGACAAATGGAAAGCCAGAACCTCTCGGCGAATTCGAGGCACTCGTACTAATGGCGGTGCTGCGCCTCGGTAGCGATGCCTACGGCATGCGCATTCATCATGAACTTGAAACGACCGCAGGCCGGAGATGCTCCCTGGGCGCGCTCTACACGACGCTGGATCGCCTAGAGACCAAGGGCTATGTGTCGTCACATGTCGGTGAGCCGACAAGCGAGCGAGGAGGAAGGGCAAAGAAATTCTTCGAAATCAGGGCGACTGGGGCAGCCGCGCTAAAGCAGAGTTACGCCGCTACTTTGCGCATGGCGAGAGGCATCGAGCCTCTGCTCGGGGGCGCTTCGTGGTAGCTCTCCGGCAATACCAACGCTTGTTGTTCACTTTCGCCATCACTAGCATTGCGTGCGGCGTGCTGATGGTTGCCGGGAATATCTGGCGCTCGCGGATGCACTGGATGCACACGCTAGGCTTCCTATCCTGGCTCGGGATAACGGCGATCGCTTCCGTGCTGGCATATCGCTACCTTCTCAAGGAATTCATACCGACATACGAGAAAGTTGAAGAGATCTGCCTTTTCCTCGGGGCCCGGTGCCCATTTAAGACCGCGACGACAAAGTTGGTCGCGAGGGCGGTGGTTGCTAGTTTATTGCTTTGCGCGAGCGCAGAGATCGCATCATTGTTGGCTGGCGGAAGCAAAAGCACATTATTATTCCGAGAGGCATCTTTGATCTTCGAGATGACTTTCATTGGCGGAGCAATATTTGTTGTTAGAAACCTCGTAAAGATCGTCCACAGAACGAGCGGCTTCCTCGATGAGTTGGAGTCGGGCAGGATACCCCAGGAATCCACTAATCCGCCCAGATGGGCAAAATTCCTGTTACTGCTCGTCCCGAGACGTTACCGAGAACATCTAATTGGGGATCTGGAAGAAGAATACTCTCAGATAGTCCTCCCCGAATTCGGCCCACGACGGGCCCGCTTGTGGTATTGGTGGCAAGTGCTGGCGAGTTTGATCCCCCTCGTCTGGGCAGAGGCAAAACGACTTGCGGGTTTGGTCGTCATTTGGAAAAGCGTGCGCTGATATCGACGGTTGTCCCATCGCCTATGCATCGATTCTCTCGACCCATCGACCAATTGGAATCCCTTCTTAGAATTGTCATCCCGAACGAAGTGAGGGATCTGCAGTCGCGGCAATTACAAGTCCCTCGTTTTTTTCATCACATCCGCACTGTGCCGACCATCACTGACACGATCCCTGCCCTGTGCGAGGATCATTTCCAGATCGCCGGAGCGAAGCGTGTGCCCGCCTTCAGAGGCGGAGCACTCACGCTTCTGAAAAACACGCTTCCGTCGGATGTTTTGAAAACTAAAAAGCAAAAAATCGGATGCGCTCATTCCCAAAGGTGAACGCCAGCATCGCCCCTAACTCCTTATTCTGGATGGGCTTAGAGGTAAGTAACTGCAACGAAAAGCTTTACGCCAAAATTGGGGGGGGGGGGGGGGGGAAAAAAAAAACAAAAAAA